>Ga0255055_10000577_pt1 | contig 28322 bp, 29 predicted proteins | sample JV7_2_27_MG_FD_188633 | JGI IMG/M metagenome (GOLD analysis project Ga0255055, IMG submission 188633) | Seawater microbial communities from Jervis Inlet, British Columbia, Canada - JV7_2_27 | ecosystem: Environmental > Aquatic > Marine > Inlet | place: Canada: British Columbia | collected...
CCGGGTGCTGCAGGCTGCGGGTCGCGTAATCCGGACGGAAAAGGATCGCGGGGTAGTGCTATTAATCGATCAACGCTATGCCCGCTTTCAATATAAATCCTTGCTGCGCGAAGAATGGGATCCGGTCCGGGTGCAGGATACCCGGCAGCTGGCAGATCGCCTGCAAAAATTCTGGAATCAGCAATGATTGTTAATGGTTATTTGTTATTCGTTATTCGTAACCGGGTGTCGGGCGTCAGCGCATAACAATACGATACCAAAAACAGCGAACCGCAGAATATCGAATGTTGAATATCGATGGATAAGAAAACTTCGATATTCGATATTCAAAACGGAGAAAATTGGTATCGCTAAGCAAAAAGGCCAAAAGCCCGCTGCATGCTTGGCGCAGAGGCCATAAACAAATAACCAATAACAATTTTCAACGCTTGTAGGTGCCCATCAACTGACCTTCGGCCAGGATATGACCCTCCAAGGCTTCTAGCAGCTGGGCCTTGGTAATGCCGCTTTCCAGATTGAGCTCGATATCCAGCGCATAAAGCTTAAAAAAATATCGGTGGGTACCGCCCGGCGGGCAGGGTCCGCCATATCCCAATCTGCGAAAATCATTTGTGCCGTGCCGGGCGCCGTTTTCCAGGGTGGCATCCGACGGTATTTCGGCCGGCAACCCGTCTGCGCCGGCCGGAATATTAAACAACACCCAGTGCACCCAGGTACCCATGGGCGCATCCGGGTCATCACAAATAAGCGCCAGGCTTTTGGCAGTCTCGGGGACGCCGCTCCATGCTAAATCCGGGGAAACATCCGGCCCGTCGCAGGTATAACGAGTCGGTATCATTTCACCTTCCGAAAATGCCGAACTGGTTATTTCAAGTGCCATGATTTACCTCCTGCTGTAATTGTTAGGTGGGTTCTATTGTCATGTCCCACAAAAATGTTACAAAAGTCGTGTGGTATATTTTAGTTCAGTTGAGTTCTTTAAACAACGCCTGGTTCAACGTTCAAAGGTTCAGAGGTTAGATAACTGCAGAAATAAATCATCAGATGTTAAAGGAAATAGGACACTTAAATCCTGAAACTTCTGAACCCACAACCCTGAACCTTTGAACCCTGAACCCGGGAACTGACACCTTAAATATAACCGTTTTTTTGTAAATTACTTGCGAGACGCAACACTAGGGGCAGTTATCTGCTGCCCTTGATGGTTTGACTCCGAGTGGAATTACGAATATACTTAAATTTACAAGAGGGGTAAATGAAAAAATTTTCGATCATCATCTGCATTCTGATAGTCGGCTTTCTGAGTTCCGGTCTAATGGCCGGACAAGTCTATACATGGACGGATGAAAACGGAAACTTGCATGTTACCGACACCCCGCCGCCTGCAAAATCCAAAGTTAAAGATACCCTGGAGTATCAGGAAAAAACCGCCGCAGAGATTCAGGAGCTAAAACACCGTCAAGGCACCCGGGAAGATCAAAAAAGCAGGGAATCGATTCGCCGGCAGGCCGATGCGGCTGCAAAAAGGGCCGCAGAAGCCGATCAAGATGCGCAGGCCGCCGGTCAAAGATCGGCTGAAGCATACGAAAATGCCATGCGAACATATAATCAATATGGCAAAACCAAAGATAAGAGAAAAAAATTCAAAAAACGGATAAGAAGAGCCTTTGACCAGGCCGAAGCCGCTCAAGCCCGAGCGTCTGAGGCGGCCGAAAATGCCCGACAGGCACAAGCGGAAGCCAGGGCCGCCGAAAAAGAAGTAAAGGCCCTCGAAGAGCAGAATCAATAAATCAATGAATATATATCGTAACTGGATTCTGGCCAGCCGGCCGTGGTCCTTTTCGATGACCGCCATCTCCGTCAGCGTCGGTTCAGCTGTGGCCGCTATCGACGGCCGGTTTTCGTGGGCGCTCTACGTATTGACCGTTTTAGCTGGAATTTTAATGCATGCCGCCACCAACCTGATCAATGACTATTATGACGTCAAAAGCGGTGTGGATTTTCAGGGAGTCTCCACCGGGATATACCGGCCCCATCCTCTTTTAGAAGGCAAGTTAACGCCACAGCAGGTGCTTATCGAAACCTGTTTGCTCTACGGGCTTGCGATCATCATCGGTCTTTATCTGGCAGTTACACGCGGTTGGCCCTTGCTATGGATCGGCCTGGCAGGAGCCCTTGCAAGCGTTACCTATACCGCGCCGCCGTTTAAATACAAATATATGGCCCTGGGGGAACTATCCGTATTTTTAATGTGGGGGCCGTTGATGGTACTGGGTTCATATTTCATTCAACGCCAGGTATTTAGCGGCAATGCCCTTTTAATATCCCTGCCTTTCGGACTGCTGGTAGCCCTGGTATTGCTGGCCAACAACATCCGCGACATCTCCCATGACCACAGCAAAGGCATTTTGACTTTGCCAATTATGATCGGCCAACGCAATGGGATCAGGTTATACAGTGCCCTGATGATCATAGCCTACGTCGGCATCATCGGCATGTCCATTGCCGGTCCCCTGTATCCATGGTCATTAATTGTCCTGATTTCGGTGCCCCTGGCTTTGAAGCTGTTGCGCCAGATGCTGCAAAAGATACCGGACGACGCTGATGCTCAAACGGCAAAACTGGATACGGCCTTCGGCGTGCTGCTGGTTGCGTCCCTTGTGCTTGAGAGCCTGTTTTGAAGCGCGAGGGGTTTCGCCCCATAGCGGTCGCATTGACCGTTGTACTGGCGTGCGTTCTGTGGTTTGTGACCTTCTATTTAAGCTGGGCGACATTCTGGATAAAAATTTCCGTTTCGGCCGCCACGTTGGCAATCTTATCTTTGTGGATCCAGCCGCACCGAAAACATCAATTCCGGTTTAACAAAACCGCTATTCTACTGGGGCTGGCATCAGCCGGCTTGTTGTATGCCATTTTCTGGTCGGGCAAGACGATTTCTAGCACCATAATGCCCTTTGCCGCCGCACAAATTACCGGCATTTACGAAAAAGGAGTGGGAACCCACACCGGTATTATCGCCTGTTTACTTTTTTTTATCACCGGGCCCTGCGAAGAGATTTACTGGCGCGGCTTTTTGCAAAAAAATCTGGCGGTTCGCTTTGGCCCCTGGCAGGGCTGGCTGCTGGCAACCGCTATCTATGCCGGGGTGCACATCTGGTCGTTCAACTTGATGCTAATCGGAGCGGCCGGTGTGGCGGGGGCATTCTGGGGCGCGATGTTCTGGCGATATAAAAACCTGGCGCCGGTGATCATCTCCCATTCCGTCTGGAGTACGGTGATCTTTGCGGTTTTTCCGATGAGCTGATTTACTTTGTTGAATTATGCGCTTCCACAATTTCCTTTATCACATCCAGCAGCGGCGGTTTGAGCGTCCGCCATTTGGGCTCGATGGCCCGGTCTTCATGCCAGGTGAAATCCACCACGTCATATTTTTCAGGAATGATATGTTCGTTATGTTCGCCATAGGCCGTTTCGGGATAGTATTCAATATATAACATCCGATCCGCTTCGATATTGAACTGCCGGGTGACATTGGTGGCAATATGGCCGGTGCAGCTGCGCACCGACATTCGGCTTTCCGGACTATCGGAAACCACAACGATAATCGGCCTGAGATGAGCCGGGCCGCCGGCTTTTTTTTTTTGAAGATCAAATATACGTAACCGGCACTCACCGCTTGCCAGACGCAGCTGACCGCCCCATCCTTCCCAGGAAAAAATATCATCATAAATCATCATGGCGGAATTTCCAAAGCGTCTCTATCGCATACGCCGGTTGATCGTTGAAAGGCTGCTGGAACCCATCTCAAAAATGCATCTCACGCTCAACAGCTGCGTTACCGACCTCCTCAAAATGCTCACATACTATTGTGTATGCTGCGCTTTTTCGTCGGCCGCTGCCTTGCTGAGCACATTTAAAATGAACTCTCCCTGCAGCAAGCTGCAGGGTATCAGGTCGGCTTCGCTATGCTTCGCCGATGAAAAGGAGATTGTCAAATTTTGATTCATCCCTCCTGCAAGCAGGAGGGAATTCAAATTTAAAAAGATCAGATGCGAAATCCCGCTAGCTAGCGGGGCTGTTGAGCGCGACCTACTATTTTTGAGATAGGTTCTGTGCTGTTGCCTTGCAGGGGGTAATATACTATAGTCAGGTTCATCACCCACAGAATCGGCCAAAGACACTGGCCGGAATATATACTGAATACCAATGGCAAACAACCATAATTTAACCCACCTTAAGTTTAATGAAAAGGAATTCATCCTGGTCGGAACGGCTCACGTCTCAAAAGAGAGCGCCCGGCTGGCAAAATCGGTAATCGAGGAAGAAAAACCGGATACCGTCTGTGTCGAGCTCTGCCAATCCAGATTCCAGGCAATCCGGCAAAAGGATCGATGGCAGGATACCGATATCATCAAAGTGATCAAGGAAAAAAACTCATTTTTGCTCCTGTCGAATCTTCTGCTGGCATCATTTCAAAAACGAATTGCAAAACAGTTTGATGTTAAGCCTGGCGAGGAAATGATAACGGCCATTAATACCGCTGAATCCACCGGCGCCCAAATTCATCTTGCCGACCGGGATATCCGCACCACCCTTTCCCGGACCTGGCGGGTAATGGGATTTTGGAGCAAAATAAAACTGGTCTTTCAATTGATTCTGTCCCTGGGGCAACTTGATGAAATCAAAGAAGAAGATATAGAAAAGATGAAGCAGCAGGACGTTCTGGAAACCCTGCTGGCTGAAGTCGGCAAATCACTCCCCGCTTTGAAGTCCATCGTCATTGATGAAAGGGACCAGTATCTGGCTGAAAAAATTCGGACGGCGCCCGGCAACAAAATCGTGGCCGTAGTGGGCGCCGGCCATATTCCGGGTATTCAAAAATACTGGGATAGCGACATCGACACCCGGGCGCTGGAGCAGCTTCCCCCCAAGGGTAAATTAATCGGGATTCTTAAATGGTTGATTCCCATGGCAATCGTCGGGCTGTTTATTGCCGGATTTTTTTACGGCGGCACAGAGGCAGGCACCGATATGATCATCTGGTGGATTCTAGCCAACGGTATTCTCGCCGGAGTGGGTGCCATCATCGCGCTGGCCCACCCGGTCACGATTTTAACATCCATTCTGGCTGCACCGTTGACTTCACTAAACCCCATGATTGCTGCCGGATGGGTATCAGGGCTGGTAGAGGCCTTTTCGAGAAAGCCCAAAGTAAAGGATTTGGAACGACTGCCGGAAGATATCTTGTCTGTTCGCGGGTTTTGGAAAAACAATGTGACGCGCATTCTGCTGGTGGTGGTCTTTACGAATCTCGGAAGCTCTCTGGGAACCTTCATCGCCTTTCCGGTTATTGTAAAGGTGCTGCTGGGGGCTTCACAATAGCAAGGTTTCAGGGTTCAAAGGTTCAGGGGTCAGAAAACATAGAACCGCAGAATATCGAATATAGAATGTTGAATATCGAAGGAAAAGAAAACTTCATCATTCGAAATTCCTTGTTCGATATTCGATATTCAAAATCGGTTATAGTAACCAGCGATCAGGAACCAGAAACTTGTCATCTGTCTTCGGCTCGGCTGAGCTCGTCGCAGGCTGTTATCTAACCTCTGAACCCTGAACCCTTGAACCGGAAGCTTTTTATGATGAACAATCGAACACTTCGTAACGCGGCTTTAGCAATCATATCCGGGTGCCTCCTTCTGGCGGTCGGCTGTGGCGGTGAGTCGCTCATCCGGCCCGAGGAATCTTCGGCTGCAAAAAAATCCGTTCTGCTGCGCATGCGCTATACCATCCAGGTCGGTGCCTTCTCGAATATCGATAACGCGGTGCGCCTGACGGAGTCATTGGAGCGACAGGACCTGGATGCCTATCATTTTCTTCACAGCTCAGGACTGTATAAAGTACGGTTTGAAAACTTCAGAACCAAACAGGCCGCCCGCAACAGAGCGGTAGACCTGCAACGCAGGGGTATCTTCGATGGGTTTTATATCGTTGAACCGGAGACGTACGCGGCCGCAGCAGATTACCACGATGGAAATGTCCGCCTCAGGGAAGAAATTGTCAGAACTGCCAGACGGTATGTCGGCATGCCGTATCGCTGGGGCGGCGAATCCCCCCGGACTGGGTTTGATTGCAGCGGATTGACCAGGGTTGTTTATCGCCTTAACGGATTTGACCTGCCGCGCTCATCCAAACAGCAATGGAAGGTTGGAAGACGGATTGATCGCAGCCGGTTGCAAAAAGGCGATCTGGTGTTTTTTGCCACAACCGGCGGCAACAAGATTTCCCATGTCGGTATCTATACGGGCGGAAATAAATTTTTGCATGCACCGAGTAGAGGCCGCCGAATTCAATCGTCGTCTCTGTCCAATAAATATTTCAAAACCCGTTATGTGGGTGCCAGATCCTACCTTTAGTGATGTTATTCGTTATTCGTTATTTGTTAATGCTCGGCAGCATGTTGCTGGCTGCTAGCCGCTGGTTTCCGGTTCAGGGTTCAAAGGTTGAAAGGCCAGGAGTTCTGTCCTTCGACATCTGACTTCCTTCTGCCGTTATCTAACCTGTGAACCTTTGAACGTTGAACCTTTGAACCGGGGAACTGACACCTGAACACTAAAACCTGAAGACGACAAACAGACTATTGAGCCGGCGGCAAAATCTCGACGATTGTGCGCCGACTCTTTTGCCCGTTATCCAGTGTAAACGTCTTTTTAACCGTTTTCAAGCGGCCCTCCGCAAACATCCGGATGCATTCCGGATAAAGCTCCCATTCCAGCTTTAGGCCTTTTTTGCGGATGGAATCCAGTGTATCGTCATGGGTAATGGGAAAGGCCCGCTGACCGATTATCGGTCCGGTGTCTTCGCCGTAATCGATAAAATGCACCGTGCATCCGCCGACCTTGCAACCGTAACGCAACGTATCGCCGTATCCGTCTACACCGGGAAATGCCGGAAGCAAAGCCGGATGAATGTTCATGATTCGGGGGTTTTTGCGATCCAGGTTTACCCGATCAATAAAATAAGGCGTCAGATTTCTCATGAATCCCGCCAGCACCAGCAGATCAAACGGATAACGTTCCATTTCAGTTAGCAGCTTGGCCTCGGCAACCGCCCGGGTGAATAAAAAGATTTTAACTTTGTCGGAATCATCCTGCCCCCGGACAAAGGATTGCTTGGCAAAAATATCATCATAGTCAAAATCACCCGGCAGCTGTGCCCTCGATGGATCCGCTTTAAACTTGCCAATAATCGAAGCATAATCAACGACAAATGATGGAATTTTGTAGTTTGCGGCTCTTTTAAGGCCTTCAGCCCGGGGGTTATCGGATCCAATGAAGGCTAATTCTGCGCTAATTCTGCCATTTTCACAGGAATCAATAATTGCCTGCAGGTTTGATCCGCCCCCTGAAATAAGGGCCCCGATACGAATCTTGTTTCCCATTGTCAAAGCCTTTCCGGTCATGGATTACCGATGGTGTTTGTAAAGAATCCTAACCCCAAAGGTTAGGCTTTAATTTCACCATAGAGGATCGGTGTTTGCCGTTAGGTAACCAAAAGAATGAATACTCAAGGTTGCCAAAAACCTCGATTCAAATCAATGCTAAAGTTTTATATCCCTATTAGAATCCATCTCAAAAATAGGATTTTGGTTCAAGATTGCGGCGGGGCCGAGTTTCCCCGCGTTGCGGGATTCCCCGTCTGATCTTATACTCCTTGTGGGTCGTCCCGCGTTGCGGGATTCCCCGTCTGATCTTATACTCCTTGTGGGTCGTCCCGCGTTGCGGGATTCCCCGTCTGATCTTATACTCCTTGTGGGTCGCAAGCCGGAGGCATACTGTTGTATGTCGAGGATTTGAAACCAGGCACCAACAAAGATATTGGGCCAAAAGACATTTTTGAGATGGGTTCTAGTTTCATTTGACACCAGCTCCACCTTCAATTATAACCGTTTTCAATTTTAAAAAATAGTACAGGCTATGGGTAACGAACAGCCCGGCGAAGTAGGAGACCGGGTGTCGCGGACACGGTGGGTTGCCGGAAGATTGGCCAAGGTTGACAATATAACCGCATACCACTATTATTGAACAATTATTTAATTTCGACAAGGAAAGGATGAAAAATCATGGCAGAAGGTATCATGGAAATAGATGATGGAAATTTTGAAGCAGAGGTGTTGCAGGCGGACAAACCGGTGATGGTGGACTTTTGGGCGCCCTGGTGCGGCCCCTGCAAAGCAATTGGACCCATGGTAGCAGATCTGGCCGACACTTTCGGCAATAAAGTCAAATTTGCTAAATGCAATGTTGACAACAGTCCGGTCACCCCCAGCAAATACGGCATCAAAGCGATTCCCACGCTTATATTCTTTAAAAACGGTGACGTGGTGGAGCAAATCACCGGAATGGTGGCAAAATCAAAATTGGAAGAAGCCTTAAACAAAATTACCTGAAATTATACCGCTTTCCATCATAATGTCCCAAAATACGGAATAGGGGCATAAGTGGTTGTAGAAAAAACGGTTGAATAACGAAACGGTTTTTAGACAACCACTATAAACCCACGAACCCCGTGAGTTAGGATATTTGAAGAAAGTTTTAGACTCATGCGGCGCATATCCACCATATACTTGATTGTCCTGCTGGTCACAACCGGATGCACAACAATGAAAGACCAGCTTAATAAAATTTTGGGAATCGAGGAAGGTGGCACCGCCCAGGAATTGGCCTGGGAGGGGATGGATGCCTATGAAAACGGAAAGTATGATAAAGCGATTGATAAATTTCAAAAACTCAAAGATTATTATCCGTTTTCAAAATATGCCATCCTGGCTGAATTAAAGATCGCAGATGCGCATTATCAACGTGTGGAGTATGAGGAAGCCATCTATGCCTATGAAAATTTTGAACAGCTCCACCCACGCAACGAGGCCATCCCCTATGTCATATACCAGATTGGTCGATGTTATTACGACCAAATCGATACGACGGACCGAGACCAGACATCAGCTCAAAAAGCGCTGGAAACGTTTCAACGCTTGATAAAACAATTCCCCCGGGATCAATATTCGACCAGAGCCGCCGGGCACATCAAAAAGGCCCAAAAAAGTCTGGCGGGACATGCTTATGAAGTCGGTGTGTTTTATTACAACACCAAACATTACAAAGCCGCATTACATCGATTCATGTCGATCATTTCTGACTACCCGGATGTCGGATATCATCAAAAAGCGCTTGAATACATCGCCAAGTGTGAAGCCTCAATCACCAAAGAAGAATCCGAGTAACGGTATAAAAAAAGCTTTACAGGCGCTTTGATTTGGTGTACTTACCCAAACTTCAATTCGAAAATAACGACTTGAAGAATAAGGAGAACTTGGAATGTCCAAAGTATGTGAAATGTGCGGTAAAAAACCAATGGTGGGAAATAATATCAGCCATGCACATAATGTGACCAAACGTCGATTTAATCCAAATTTGCAGCGCGTGCGCACCGTATCCAACGGCCGAGTCAAAAAAATGATGGTCTGCACCAGTTGCATTAAATCCGGCAATGTTGTCAAGGCACCCTAACCAACCCGCTTTACCTCCTGCACGTATTTAACCTTTTTAACGGCAGCCAAAATTTTCTCTAAATGGGCGGTGTCCTCCACCCCAATCGTAAAAAAGCTGTCAACCACCTTGTTTTCCCGTGTGTCGGTTTTTGCGTTCAGAATATTGGCGCCCAACTTGCTGATATTGCCAACCAAATCGGCCAGCAACCCCATCCGATCCTGCGAAATGATTCTGATATTTACCGGATAGGTTTCGGTGACCTGCTGACTCCACGACACCTCGATTTGCCGTTCCGGATTCATCCTCAGGGCGTTCACACAATTGGTGCGGTGAACGGTTACGCCAAACCCCCGTGTGATGTAACCCACAATAGGGTCTCCGGGTACGGGCTGGCAGCATTTACCGAACTTGATCAGGATGTCATCTACTCCTTTTACCAGCACCCCGGTTTTGGGTTTTTTCTTTCGGACCCGCCCCATCAATTTGTTAAAAATCGATCCGTCAACTTCCTCTTCATCAATTTTAGGAGCGAACTTGCGCAGCACCTGCAGCGGTGTAATCTTGCCATAACCCACATTGGCAATCAGGTCATCAACGGCCTTGAAACCAAATTGCTCGACAATCTGCATCATCTTTTCGGATTTGGCCAGGGTATTAAAATTCAGGCGCTCCTTGCGGAAAGCCTTTTCACACATTTCCCTGCCCAAAGTAAGGCTGCGTTCTTTTTCCTGGACTTTGATCCAGTGCCGGATTTTTGAGCGGGCCTTAACTGTTTTGACAAAGTTGAGCCAATCCTTGCTCGGGTGGTGATTCTTGGACGTAACGATTTCAACAATGTCTCCGGTTTTCAGCTCGTAAGGCAGCGCTACCATCCGCCCGTTGACCTTTGCACCGGTACATTGGTTGCCCACCTCGGTGTGGATCAGATAAGCAAAATCCACCGGCGTAGCGCCGCGCGCCAATGTTTTCACCTCGCCGCGAGGGCTGAAAACATAGACTTCATCGGGGAAAAGATCGATGCGGACATTCTCTAAAAATTCGCCGGGATCCAGAAAATTTTCCTGGTTTTCTACGAGATCCTGTATCCATGCAAATTTTCGGCTCACATTTTCATCAAGGCGCTTGCCTTCTTTGTAGCCCCAGTGGGCGGCAATACCGGATGAGGCCACTCCGTCCATTTCCCAGGTGCGGATCTGAATTTCAATGCGCTCCCCAACCGGCCCAATTACGGTCGTGTGAAGCGACCGATACATATTGGTTTTGGGACGCCCGATATAATCTTTAAATTTATGATCGATCGGTTTCCACAATGAATGGATGAGGCCCAGCGCCTCGTAACACTGGGGCATGGTTTTCAGAATAATTCTGAACGCAATGATGTCATAAATTTCCTCAAAAGGAAGGTTCTGGGAAATCATTTTATTATGGATGCTGTAAATATTTTTATTGCGGCCCAGCACCTCACACTGCAAATTAGCTGCATCCATTGCTTTATTGATGTGGCTTTTTACATGTTCAATGTATTTTTCACGGTCGGTCTTAGAATTGCTGAGAAGGCTTTCTATGCGCGCAGATTCCTCCGGCTGGATGAATTTGAAGGATGATTCTTCGAGCTCATTTTTAATCCAATAAATCCCCAGGCGGGCGGCGATGGGCGCATAAATATCAATCGTTTCCTGGGCAATTTCCTTTCTTTTGTCGGCACTGTGAAATTGCAGGGTGCGCATATTGTGCAGCCGATCAGCCAGTTTAATGAGAATAACCCGAATATCGTCAGCCATGGCCATAAACATCTTGCGAATGCTTTCGGCCTGACGGGCCTGGGAACTGCCAAAGGACAGGCTGCTGAGCTTGGAAACTCCGGATACAATATGCAATACTTCCGGACCAAACAGATTCTTGATTTCTTCGGGAGTGGCGGAAGTGTCTTCGATGACGTCATGCAGAATACCGGCGACCACGCTTTCCGGATCCAGTTTCATATCCGCGAGGATGCCGGCCACTTCAAGGGGATGGGACAGGTAAGGTTCTCCGGAAAGCCGCACCTGGCCTTCGTGAACCCGGGCCGAATAAATATAAGCACGCTCGATGATGTCCAGGTCGGCATCTGGAACGTAATCGCTGACCTTATCAACTATATTGTTAATCCGGATCAAGGCAGGTTACTCGTTTCTTGCATCTGGCTGCTGGTCGCTGGATTCTGGCTTCTGGCTGTTGGCAGCCGCGGTGGGCTGCCCTACTTCTGGCTTCCGACCGCGGGCCGCCGGTCTCTTTTAAGCAGTCAATAATATCTTCAATTTGGATCATCGGAATAATTATTTATCCAATAATCTTAAATGTGAATTCCATTAACCATTAATCTAAAACCAGATATCTATTGGTTACCGGGGACAAGAAACCAGCGGCAAGTAGCCAGTGACCAGCAGCCAGCAACCAGATTAGTAAGCTTTTGCGTATATCACCTGACTATCGCTGTCCTTGCCGCAGTAAATGCAGCGACCTTTAACGTTCTCGCTTTCAAATGGAATACAGCGAATGGTTACGGCGAGATCTTCTTTTATCTTAGATTCGCATTCATCTGAGCCGCACCAGCCGGAGACGGCAAAGCCGCCATGGATTTCAGGTTTTTCGTCATTTGGAGGGGTAAAATATTCGTAAAATGTTTTTTTATCTTCAATGGCAACGGTGTGTTGCTTGCGATATGCCAGGGCCCGCTGGAACAGGTTCTCCTGGATTTCATCCAGAATATCGGTTATTTCGGCCGCAAATTGATCTCGGTCGATGGCTTTCTTTTCATTCGGTGCTTGATCCCGGCGGCCGACAAAAAGCGAATTCTGGGCGATGTCTCTGGGGCCGATCTCCACTCGTAAAGGGATCCCTTTTTTAACCCAATCCCAGCCGCGGGCACCGCCGATTTCACGGTCATCAATTTCGACAACCACCTTTCGATGGTGGTAAGTTTTTGCTTTTAATTCCCGGGCCAGCTTTTCAGTAAAATCCATCACCGATCCCCGATCCTCAGATTTCCGAAAGATGGGCAAAAGCACAACATGTGCGGATGCAACTTTGGGCGGCAAAATAATACCGTCATCATCACCGTGGGTCATGATGATCCCGCCGATCATTCGGGTGGATGAGCCCCATGAAGTGGTCCAGGCATATTCTTCGGTTTCAGCGGCTGATTGAAATTTAATCTCAGAAGCCCGCGCAAAATTTTGACCCAGAAAATGCGACGTCCCGGACTGCAATGCTTTTCGATCCTGCATCATGGTTTCAATGCTGAGTGTATCCACCGCCCCCGGAAAGCGTTCAGCGGGTGACTTGCGCCCCCGGATAACCGGCATCGCCAGATAATCCTCAACACAGGTGGTATAAACATCCAGCATCATGCGCGTACGCTCACGGGCCTCTTCGGCAGTTGCGTGCACCGTGTGTCCTTCCTGCCACAAAAACTCGCTGGTTCTTAAAAATAGGCGGGTACGCATTTCCCAGCGCACCACATTGGCCCACTGGTTGATCAGTATCGGCAAATCACGATAGCTGCTCACCCATCTGGAAAATGAATCTCCGATAATGGTCTCAGAGGTCGGACGCACCACCAGGGGCTCGGCCAACGGACCGGCGGGCTCAAGGCCGCCGCTTTTGCCCTTCTCCAGCCGGTGATGGGTCACCACCGCACATTCCTTGGCAAAGCCCTCAACGTGCTCAGCCTCTTTTTCAAGAAAACTTAAAGGAATAAAAAGGGGGAAATAGGCGTTTTTAACCCCGGTGGCTTTGAACAGATTATCCATGGCCTGCACAATATTTTCCCACAGGGCATAGCCCCAGGGTTTAATGACCATACAGCCCCTGACCGGTGACCGTTCGGCCAGATCCGAGGCTTTAATGACCTGTTGGTACCATTCCGGATAATCCTCATTACGTGTCGGTGAGATCGCTGTCTTCACTTGCTTTGTCATGTCTTGCCTTTCGCTGAAATCAAATCCAATATCAAGTGTCCCGGTTTTCGGTATTGAGATCTTTTACATATTCACGCACTTCATGCAATAGAACTTCCACCAGTTTTTCCTGCGCAAATTTTTTGACCACTTTGCCCTTTCTGAACAGCACCCCATTGCCGTCCCCACCGGCAATGCCGATGTCCACCTCCCGGGCTTCTCCCGGTCCGTTGACCATACATCCCATTATGGCGATCTTAAGCGGCTCAGCCGTGGTCATTAGTGCTTTTTCAACCCGCTCAACAATGTCAAAAAGCTCAATGTTGCAGCGCCCGCAGGTGGGACAGGCGATAATTTCCGGACCGCGACGGCGAATATCGAGCGCTTTCAGGATTTCGAATCCGACCCGCACCTCTTCAACCGGATCGCGGGTCAGGGAAACCCTGATGGTGTCGCCAATGCCTTCGGCTAACAGCATTCCGATTCCCAGCGCCGATTTAACAATTCCCGAATAAAGTGCGCCGGCCTCGGTTACGCCGACATGCAGCGGCAGGTCGGTTTTTACAGACAGGAGCCGATAGGCTTCCAGGGTACGCTGAACATCGGAAGCTTTAAGGGAAATCTTAATCTGGTGAAAGTCTAAAGATTTCAGCAATTCCACGTGGCGCAGCCCGCTTGCCACCATGCCGGCCGCTGTAACCCCATTATATTTTTTAAGGATATCTTTTTCAAGGGAGCCGGAATTGACCCCGATGCGGATGGGGAGGTTAAAGTCCTTGGCACAGTCCACTACCGCTTTAACCTTTTTAATACCGCCAATATTGCCGGGATTTAATCTAAGCCCATCGGCTCCGGCTTTGGCGGCTGCAATGGCCAGCCGGTAGTTGAAATGAATGTCGGCAATCAGCGGGATATCGATCTGTTTTTTGATCGCCGATATCGCTGCAGCCGCTTCCTGATCCGGCACAGCGACGCGTACAATTTCACAGCCGGCTTCCTGCAGGCGCACAATCTGGGCAACTGTGGCTGCGACATCCTGAGTTGGCGTGTTGGTCATGGATTGCACCGTAATCGGTGCCGATCCACCAATTTTTACCTTACCGACTGTTATTTGGCGCGTTTTTTTTCGTTTGATCTTTGAAATTTTCATAAAAATGCTTATTTTTCCATAAATCAAATTATGGTATAGTGTTTCAAAACTTCAGCGGCCGCTGTATCTGGGTTTCTGTCTGTCTTTTTATTGCAAAGCTAAGGCGTACCAAATGAACTGTGAAGTGATCCGATAACCATTTTCTATATGATAATCATTAAAATCGGGAAACTACGCCCAAAACAGAAAACGGCTTGCGCTCAGCGTCCAATTGCCCGACATCCACAATAAAATCCCAAGTGGTTTAAATATCTTACACTAACAAACGAACGGAGATTATTCAAGTAAAATAGAGCCGGAAAAGTTGCCGTACAGGCCGGTCTGTCCCCGAGTTCTTGCTAGAGCGTTTGTCAAAATAACGTTCCGATAGCGGTAGTTTGTTGTGTCTTCTCAGGGTTGTCGATAACGTCCAATATGGCCTGATGCAAACGCTCTAATAATATAGCGGTTGTCATGTTTGTAATAATTTTAAGCTGTTACACATTACATTTTCCCTTGTTAGCAAATCCGGCAAACGGAACATATTTATGACAAGCGGTATAAACCGGATCCTCGAAACGGAATCGCCGGCAGCGGGTGTTGAAAATACGTATCCATTTATCCATTATCCATTAGTCTTAGTTGTGAATTCTTTGCATTTTGTGCAAAAACTTTTTTATCACGAAAGCACGAAAGGAAGAAAACACGAAAGAAAAGAAAAATTTCGTGCTTTTAAAATTTCGTGTTTTCGTGATTAATCATTTTGGGTTCCGGCTCGTCCGGGTTAGGAGTTGAAAAATGCAGCGAGAAGAAGGTCAAAAATTTGCCGAAAAACATGAATCCAACGCCCAATTTAATAAAAAAATCAAAGACCATATTATCCGCCAAACAAAAAATAATGAGCTTCCCTGTGCGGTGGCATTTAAAATTGCCGCTGAACTGAATGTTTCAGCGGCTGAAGTGGGAAAAACAGCTGATTTGTTGGAATTAATGCTGATTAAATGCCAGCTGGGATTATTTGGTTATACGCCTGAAAAAAAGATTGTCAAACCCAAAGCAGCTGAAAATCCGGATCTGACAAGCGCCATTCGGGATGCGCGGGTTGACGGTAAACTTTCCTGCGAAAACGCCTGGGAAATTGCCCGCCGCTTCGATGTTTCTAAAATGAGAGTCAGCTCAGTTTGTGAGCAGCTCAACATCAAAATAAAACCCTGCCAGCTGGGCGCATTTTAACCCTTTGGCATTTAAGATTGTTTGCATTTGAGTCGATAATATCTAGAAGCTACCTCAAAAATAGTAGATCACGTCCAAGGGCCCCGCTACCGAGCGGGATTTCGCATCTGATCTTTTTAAATTAAGGTGCTCATCAAGACGTGAGCCGACGCAAAAGCGCAGCATACAACGTAAGTATGTGAGCATTTTAAGGAGGTTCACAACGAAGCCATTGGGCGTTAGATGCATTTTTGAGGTCGGTTCTACATAGGGAAAGGTGATGTGCTGTGGTCAGGTCGGCAGTTAATAATATCTTAAGGGAAAAAACCGGTTTTCAGATAACGATCCTCCTGGTTTGGATGGTTTTAGGATATTATTTGTTCAGCCCGGTTATGGCTGCATACCAATTTGTGACCCTGCAAAAAATTCAAAAGACCGGAGAAATAACGGTCGTCACTCGCAATACCGCTGATTGTTACTATCTTTACCGGAATCAGTCCATGGGTTTTGAGTACGAAATGGCGCAAGCCTTTGCCGAATATCTGGGTGTTCGCCTGCAAGTAAAGGTTGTTGATCGCTGGGAAGACATGGTTGCCGCCCTAAATAATGGATCGGCAGCGTTTATCGCCGCCAGTACACCGATTATACCGAAATGGCAAACTGGGGTCGCGTTTTCAGACGGATATATGGAAGTGGCGCAGCAAATTATTGCGCATCGCAAAAATTCAAGCATAAAAAAAGCAACCGATCTTTCCGGCAAAACCGTTGACGTCAGAAAAGGAACCGCGTATCAGCAGCGACTTGTGGAGTTAAAACATCAGGGAATCGATCTATCAATCCGGCTGCATGATGACCTGCCAATCGAAGAACTCATTCAGAAAGTGGCTGATGAAGAAATCGATTTTACGATTGCCAACAGCAACATCATTTTAATCAATCGTCGGAACTTTCCGGGGGCCGTCAGCACGGGATCGATTAACGACCGCATGCAGCTGGGCTGGGCAGTGTATCCGAAATCTATTGAACTGCTCGAGCACATGAATGCGTTTTTAAAAATGACCAAAAAAAGCGGCAAATTCGATTCGATCTACGATAAATACTACGGCGACACGAAAGATTTTGATTATGTGGATTTAAAGGCTTTTCACCGACGCGTTAAAACCAGGCTTTCCCGTTACAGCCCGTTTATCAAGGCCGCCGCCAAGAAACATGGATTTGACTGGCGACTGATTGCCGCCCAGATCTATCAGGAGTCGCACCTTAATCCCTGGGCTAAAAGCCAGGCCGGCGCAAGGGGACTGATGCAAATTATGCCCTCCACCGGCAGAAGCCTGGGGCTTAACGATCTATTCGATCCGGTGCAAAACATTAATGCCGGCGTGCAACACCTTAAAAATTTATTTGAGCATTTTGATACGGTCAAGGGAAAAGACCGGTTACTGATCTCTCTGGCAGCCTATAATATCGGGCAGGGACATGTCCATGATGCCCGCAAACTCGCGAAAAAAAAGGGACTTGACCCAAACAAATGGGAGTCCCTTTCTAAAACCTTGCCGTTGTTGCGATACAGAAAATACTTTAAGCACGCCAAATACGGCTTTTGCCGGGGTACCGAACCGATCCGCTATATCAAGCAGATTATGATTTATTATGATATTCTGAAGCGTGAGGGTTTTGAATACAAAACAGCACAAGCATCATTATAAAATCCCAAATCCCTGAATCCCTAAATTCCTAAATCCCCAAATTCTTAAATCCCTGAATCCCCGAATCCCTCAATCCCCAAATTCCTAAATCCCTCAATCCCTCAATCCCTAATACATCGCATTCGCGCCCACAAACGGATTATGTTGCTTTTCATGTCCGATGATGGTTTCCGGCCCGTGCCCGGTATATGCCCGGACATCATCTCCCAGGGCAAACAATTTATCCTGAATACTGGATTTCAGGGTCTCGAAATCCCCTCCCGGAAAATCGGTACGCCCGATTGAGCCGGCAAATAGCGTATCACCCACAAAAACATGGCCATCGGTAAAAAGAGAAATACCGCCCGGGGTGTGCCCCGGAGTGTGGATCACTTTAAACGTAATTTTACCGAAGGTGATGGTATCGCCATCATCTATGGTGCGGTCAGGGGAAGGAGAGTTTTCCGCTGAAAGGCCCCAGTTCGCAGCACTGGCGGATATTTGTTCCAGCATCGGTGCATCCAGCGCATGAATTAAAATCGGCGCCTTTGTAGCCGCATTGATGCCTTTGTTGGCACTGACATGATCAAAGTGACCATGGGTGTTGATGATGAATCTGACTTTTAAATCTAACTCGGCCACCGACTCAAGAATCTTTTCAGCCTCATCGCCCGGATCGATAACGGCTGCTTCCAAAGTTTCTTTGCAGCCCACAATAAAACAATTTGCCATAATCGGCCCCACAGGTAACGTCTTGATAATCATCGAATCAGCCTCCAGTGTCTTTGGATTTTGGAATTTGGATTTTAGATTGCGGATTGATTTTGCAGCCTGACAATCTAATTTGCTTTGAGCATTTATTTATGAGTTTAGAAATTCAATCTGTTTTTTCAGGGTCATTGTCCGCCGGTTCGATCGGTACCTCTCCTTTTTCAATGGCGATGCGGATGCTGTCAACAATTCCGTTTATGAATGCCCCGGAATCTTCGGTGCCAAATTTTTTACCGACATCAATGGCTTCGTTGATGGAAACCTTTGGCGGAATATCAGGGCAAAACAGCATTTCGAATACAGCAACCCGCATGACATTGCGGTCCACACAGGACATGCGCTGCACGCTCCAGTTTTTGGAAAAGCGCTCAATAAGGGTGTCGATTTGAGGCTTGGCCTTTAAAACCCCGTTCACCAGTTTCATGAAAAATGGCCGTGCCTTTTGAGGCGGGGTAAAATTCTCACAAAAACGTTCCAGCATCTGCGGCGATGCGCTCTGATTGGCATCCATATAAAAGAGCGCCTGCATAGCCAACTCTCGCGCTCTGCGACGGATCCCCATGACTAAAACTAGCCCACTACTTCAAGTAGATTCGCCATTTCAACAGCAGCCATAGCTGCGCTCCAGCCTTTGTTGCCGGCTTTGGCACCGGCGCGTTCGATGGCCTGCTCAATGGTATCGGTGGTGACGACGCCAAAAATAATCGGTACTTCAGATTCCAGGCTGACCTGGGCAATGCCTTTAGACACCTCGGCACTGACATAATCAAAATGAGGGGTTGCGCCGCGGATAACTGCACCCAGACAGATAATGGCGCCAAGTCCCTTCCTTTTTGCAATTTTTTTGGCGACTAATGGAATCTCAAAAGAGCCGGGTACCTTGACAATCTGGATGTCACTGTCTTTAGCGCCAGAGCGCACCAGAGCGTCCAGGGCACCACTTAAAAGTTTTTCGGTAATGAAATCATTAAATCGGCTCACCACAATGGCAAACTTTTTGCCTTCTGCATTTAAATGAGCTTCAAGAGTCTTAGCCATAAAAGCTCCTTTCCGTATAGCGTGTGAATAAAATTGAAATTAAGCTGCTAAATGAGTCGGCCGGTGATCGTTAGGGTGCTGCATTCATGTTTAACTGATGCCCCATTTTTAACTTCTTACATTCCAGATAACACTTATTGTGCTCATTCGCCGGGACTTCAATCGGAACCTGTTCAACAATGCTGAGCCCGTACCCGTCAAGACCTATCATTTTTTTAGGGTTGTTGGTCATGAGCCTCATTTTTCTGACCCCAAGATCGACCAGGATTTGCGCCCCGATACCGTAATTGCGCATGTCCGGTTTAAATCCAAGCTCTTCGTTGGCCTCAACGGTATCCAGCCCCTGGTCCTGGAGGGCATAGGCTTTGATCTTGTTAACAAGCCCGATGCCGCGGCCCTCTTGACGAATATAAAGCAGAACGCCGCTTCCTTCCTTTTCAATGACGGCCATGGCCTGATGCAGTTGCAAACCGCAATCGCATCGCAGGGAGCCGAAGATGTCCCCGGTCAAACACTCGGAGTGTACCCGTGCCAATACCGGTTTTTCCGGATCAATATCACCTTTAACCAGCGCGATGTGCAATAGATTATCGATATCGTTTTCATACACGATTGCTTTGAAATCACCGGCAATCGAGGTGGGGATCACCGTTTCTGCGGACCGGTGAACAAAGGATTCAGTCCGCATCCGGTATTCAATTAGATCGGCAATGGTACAAATTCCGATACCATGTTTTTCGCTGAACTTTTCCAGCGCCGGCATGCGGGCCATTGTCCCGTCTTCGTCCATGACCTCGCATATAACCCCGGCGGGTTTTCGGCCGGCCAGACGGGCAAGGTCCACCGAGCCTTCAGTCTGCCCCGCTCGGACAATCACCCCGCCGGCTTTTGCTCTTAAGGGGAATATATGCCCGGGTCGCACCAGATCCCGTGGTAGGCAATCATCGGCTACGGCCGTCAAAATCGTAGTCGCGCGGTCCTGTGCTGAAATGCCGGTGGTCACCCCACAGCGGGCTTCTATCGACACCGTGAAACCTGTCCCAAAAGGTGAGGTGTTATTGTCGACCATCGGGGGCAGATCCAGGGAGTCGCATTTCTCCGCAGTCATCGCAAAACAAATAAGGCCCCTTCCATATTTCGCCATAAAGTTAATGGCTTGCGGCGTCACATTTTCAGCCGCCATGCACAGATCGCCCTCGTTTTCACGATCTTCATCATCCACCAGGATGACCATCTTGCCATCTTTGATATCACGGATGGCTTGATCGGTTGTCAGATGTGGCATGGGTTATTGATCTCCTTAAGTCTATTTTTTTAATTCACCGCAATAATAATCTCTGGATCGCGGCCTTAAAAATCCTATAAAAACCCGGACTTGGCTAAAAATTCCATATCAATACCGGAGGATGCCATCGTTTTTTCGCTGTTATGCATCGATTCGCCCCGGGCAAAGCGTTCGACGTATTTGCCGATCATATCGGTTTCGATATTAACCGGATCCTCCTTTTGTTTCATACCAATTGTCGTTAATCCGGCGGTATGCGGAATAATGCTGACCGTAAAGCTTTTGGGCTCGCAGGTGTTGATGGTCAAACTGATACCATCTACGGCAATCGAACCTTTGTGGATGATATAACGCGAGAGGGCCTCCGGCACGGCAATGGTAACCACAATGGCATTTCCCAGTTTCTCCCGCTGTTTAATCACGCCGATACCATCAACGTGACCTGAAACCAGGTGCCCGTCAATGCGGTCGGACAATCGCATTGCCCTTTCAAGGTTTAAGCGGTCACCCCGCTTTGCCTTATTAAAAATGGATGCTGCCAGCGTCTCGGAGGAAAGATCCACTTCAAACTTTTTAGCGCTAATTTTTACAACTGTCAGGCAGGCACCGTTCACCGCGATGCTGTCGCCGATTTTGGTTTGATCCAGGGCATAATCCGCCTCAATCGTCAGGCGCTTTCCCTGACCGGCAGGCCGTATGGCGCCGATGGTCCCCTGACCTTCAATAATTCCCGTAAACATATTTTTGTCCGTCGTCCTTTGATAGTCGTCCGTCTTACAAGGCATTTAGTTGCTTTATTTGTGGAAATTCCGCCGATCGCGGAGGAACAACCAACTCTAATATAATTATTATCTTGCAAGATACAACTGACCACTGTCTACAAACAACTAACCAATGTACGCTTCAATCATAACATCATCGTCAAATCTTCGGACGCGAATATTTTTGGCCCGGATGCAGTCTTTCATCAGCTGCGGCCCCGGTCCCCGGCAAATGGGTATGCCGTCATCGCCTCCTAAAATTTTTGGCGCATAAAAAAAAAGTGCTTTATCGACGATACCGCTGCTAAATGCCGAAGCAATCACGCGACTGCCACCTTCAACTAAAAGGCTGGAAATACCCATTGAACCCAGCCGAACCATCAGGGGCTTCATATCAATTTGATCATTTTTAAGCGGCTGTTCGATTAAGCGCACCCCTTTCTTTACAACCCTTTTCTTTTTAGCTTCAGATACGGTATTGCCGGTGACAAGGATCGTATCAGAATCAGAATCCAGCTTCAATATCCTGGCATCCGGTGAGATGGATAGATGGGTATCAAGAACAATTCTAACCGGATCTAGACCCTTTTTCGAATTCAAACGCGTGGTCAGGTTCGGGTTGTCGGCATGGATCGTCCCGATGCCCACCAAAATGGCATCAACTGCATGTCGAAGCCGATGCCCGTATCTGCGCGCCTTTTCCCCGGTCACCCACTTGGAGTCACCGGTGCGGGTAGCGATGCGCCCATCGAGGGTAGCGGCGCATTTGATCATGACAAACGGGCACTTTGTGTTCACATATTTAAGGAAGGCCTCGTTGAGCCTCGCAGCCTGGTTTTCACATACACCCGTTAAAACCTCAATGCCATGCTGCTTTAAAAAAACGGATCCGCCGGCGGCGATTGTATTCGGGTCTTCCATCGCCACCACGACGCGCTTAATACCCGCTTCAAGAATTTTCCGGGTGCAGGGAGGCGTTCTCCCCGTATGATTGCAGGGCTCCAAATTTACATATAGCGTGGCGCCTCTGGCTTGGCTGCCGGCATCCTCAATGGCATTAGCCTCAGCATGCGCCTGACCGATAAATTGATGATATCCTTTTCCTTTGACTTCGCCGTCTTTGACAATGACGGCTCCGACCATCGGGTTGGGCGAAGTATAGCCTTGCCCCTTTTTTGCAAGGCCCAAGGCCTTTTTCATAAAAAATTCGTGATCCATGGTCTTTTTGTCATCTGTTACCTACTGCTCCTGTTTGCTGAGCAGGGTTTTGAGCTCGGAGACAAAGTCATTGACATCCTTAAATTCCCGGTAAACCGAGGCAAAGCGCACATAAGCCACGTCATCGAGTTCATGAAGCATTGTCATGATTTTTTCCCCAAGAAAGGAGGCCGGTATTTCTTTTTCGCCCGTCTCTCTGAGATCGCGCTCCAGATCATCAATAAATTCTTCAATAACATTGATGCTGATGTTTCGCTTTTGACATGCTTTTTTCAGCCCTGAGCGTACTTTTTCCCGGTTAAAAACTTCGCGCCGGCCGTCCTTTTTAACAATCATAATCGGAATTTCTTCAATATGCTCATAGGTTGTAAATCGGCGGCTGCATACGAGACATTCTCGGCGGCGGCGGATAACGCTGGCATCTTTACTCAATCTGGAATCGATGACTTTATTGTCAGTCTCCCCACAGTACGGACACTTCATGAGTCTTCTCCCTGCTGTTTGGTTTCAAGATGGATCAGCTCTATATGGGCTTCTTGCAACATGTCCTTCGACAGTTCGTCTGCATAACCCGAACGGTAATAAATTTTATCAATTCCTGCATTAATGATCATCTTTGCGCATATTGAACAAGGCAAATTGGTGCAAAATACACGGGCGCCTTTCAAAGATACGCCATGATAAGCCGCCTGGATAATGGCATTTTGTTCCGCATGAATGCCGCGACACAGCTCATGCATTTTACCGGACTCAATCCCTAATTTTTCGCGCAAACATCCCACTTCATCACAGTGGCGAATACCGGTGGGGGCTCCATTATAGCCGGTTGATAGTACCCGTTTGTCCTTTACAATAATCGCCCCGACTGCTCGCCGGAGACAGGTTGAACGCCTGGCGACAAGCATCGCAATATCCATGAAATAATCTTCCCAGGAAGGTCGAGGATCTTCAGGTACCATTAAGGTAATTACCTCCACATATCCGAATTTAGCTCACCAAAAGCCTGTCAAGAACCACTGCTTAGCATTAGTCAGAAAAAGATTAACTTTTTATATTATATTCCAAAAAAAATTACCGCAAGCAAAAAAATGGCAAGGCCGAAGGTGCCTTGCCATTTAACTATATTAGAACCCATCTCAAAAAAACGTCTAAGTGCTCATGGCTGCGTTGCGGATCGGCTCAAAATGCTCACATACTAACGTGTATGCTCCGCTTTTTCGCCTATCCGCGCCTTGCCCTGAACCCTAATCCATATTTTTGAGATGGGTTCTAGTGTTATGTCCCGCAAGTAATTTACAAAACATAGATTGAGTTTATTAGTGTTAATTCGTTTTATTTTAGGTGTCAGTTCCCGGGTTCTGGGTTCAGAAGTTTCAGGATTTAAGTGTCCGATTTCTGGCTGTTGTCCTATTTCCTCTAACATCTGATGACTTATTTCTGCAGTTATCTAACCTCTGAACCTTTGAACCAGGCGTTGTTTAAAGAACTCAACTGAACTAAAATATACTGCACGACTTTTGTAATATATTTGTGGGAAACAACACTAGAATCAGTTTGTTGATTTCGAATTTGAACTGGCGACATTGCTGTCAGTCAGGTACTCAAACAAAGCGATGGCATCTTTACTTTCCCACTCCCGTGGTCCCAAAGCTTTGCCGATTATTCTTCCGCTCTTATCGAGAATATATGTCATGGGTATGGAGTGTACTCCGAACCCGGCGCCGACATCTCCGGTTGAGTCTAAAAGAGCCATGAAAGTCAGCTTATATTCTTTGAAAAATTGTTTTATCTTTGAGGACGATTCCTGCAAATTTATCGCTACCATTACAAAATCTTTATCTTTAAACTTCTGATGTAATTTCTCCATTGACGGCATTTCAATAACGCAGGCCAGACACCATGTCGTCCAAAAATTAATAAACACAATTTTACCCCGAAGATCGGAAAGGCTGACCTGCTGCCCGTTTGGGTCTTTTAGCGTAATTTCAACCGGATCGGTAGGAACGGGAATTTTAAGCACGCCAATATCACTAAATAGCCGATCCAATTCCTGGCTTTCGGTTTTTGCAAAAAGATCAATTTCCAAAAAACTGAATACAACCAATCCAAAAACGGGCAGGATCAGAAGTAGTAGAAATGTTTTGAGGGTTGGTTTCTTTTTCATCATTTCTCTTTATTAAGAGTGAATTTATTGCGGGCTACCATGCAAACTTATTTAAAAAAGGCAGATAAGCCGGAATTAATACAAGCTTATTGGTAAAAATCATGAAACCTAAAATGACCATAATAGCACCGCTGGTGACTTCCAGAAGTCGCATGTATTTCTTAATCCGGTTAAAAAATCTCCAAAATTGGTTTATGCCGATAGCCGTCACTAAAAAAGGGATTCCCAGCCCCAGGGAATAGAAGAAGAGAAGAAAAACGCCCTGGTTTACATTTTCCAGGGTACCGGCATAGGTTAAGATACCCGCCAAAATGGGGCCGATACAGGGGGTCCAGCCAAAAGCAAAGGATGCCCCGATGAGCGACGCCCCGACATACCCAAATCTTTTATCTTTAATCTGAAATCTAGCTTCTTTATATAAAAAATGGGGTCGAATGAAACCCATCATGTAAATACCGAAAAAAATGATTACCAGTCCTGCCAATTTTGTCAGGATAGTCATTTTTGACGAAATAAACGTCCCGATCCAGGTGGCAGATGCGCCCAGCAAAATAAATACCGTGGAAAATCCGATGATGAAGAAAATCGAATTGTAAATAATAATTCGTTTTTCTTTGCTCAGAAACGGCGTGCTTTCGTTTTTTTCCTTTATCTCTGCAAATGAGACGCCGGATATAAAGGAAAGATATCCCGGCACCAGGGGTAAGACACATGGAGATAAAAAAGAGATCAAACCGGCAGCAAACGCCATATAGATTGAGACATCAGGCAAATTTCATATCCTTCCGTTTATTTATATAGAACACCGGGAGTCCCCCGGGTAAGATCCAGTTGAATCGTAACATCCCCATTTTCAGGTACGACGACCGCTTTTTTTTGGGTCTTTAATTTTTCATGCCAGGTTTTGACGAAATATTTTCCCGCGGCAAGATCTTTTACACCGGGCAAACCGGCTTGTTCGAGGTAGCTTGAGTCCGGAATTTCAAAACGCCCCTGTTTATTTGTTACGGCAAAATAGGGGTTTTTCATCACCAGGATATAAGCTGCCATTTCAGCATGCACATCGCAGCGCACCTCGACAATTCCGGGTTTATCAAAAACTACAGAATGATTTTCTCCGGGTTTATAACTCCCAAAGTTAAATTTTTTGGTTCGGGACATGGAAAAAACATTATGATCTACCTTGTCATTGTTGGGGAACTGCACCCTGGAGCCCACCAAAATCGGCAATACATGGGGGATAAATTCCAGGTTGCGCTGGTCCATAACAAGTTTGGTCGTTGACATTTCTCCTGAGGAAGCCGGTGCCTTGGATAGATATAGCAGTATATTAGCCGGTGAACGCAATCCTTTCACCTTTACCGCGCCTTTGATATTTCCGGCAAATGCATGCCCCGGGGAATACAAAAAAATCAAAAAAACCATTGAAAATTTCAACAAAAAAATCTTTCGCAATTTATTTTCCTCCTGAAACTACCAGACACTGCTGGTAATTAAGATATCTGCGACATCCCAGTTTTTTATCTTTGCCAACGACCTGATGGCCGGACGATAAATGAGACTGGCTTCGGCCGTGGGCTCGTCTTCAGGGTTTTCGATAAGAAATTCGAATTTAAAGGTTACTGTCTTTTTAGGTCGAATGCGCGTATCCGAGACAATCCGCGTAGCTTGCCAGAAAGGTACATTCAGATTGCCCTCATCATCACCCAGTACCCGCGCAAAGGCTGCGCCCGCAAGCCCGGCATAATTGCCCGTTTTAGCATTCCCCTTTCCGGTCCAATCCGGAAGTGTGCTGCCCGCCATCATTTTAAGGGGTTTTCCGTTGGAGTCGGTGGCTTTAAGCAGTAACATCACGCTGCGCATGGTCTCTCCGGTAGGTACCCAGTGACCGCCGTTTGTATTGGTAATGTAAGCATTAATTGTCAGTTTGTTCTCTGAAATTTCGCCTTCTAATTCCAGAGACAAGGCGGTTTTTAACTGAATCTCTGTGCCCCCGTCAAAATGATGAGGACGAATGTTTTTCGGCGACCTGAAGTTGCCCCACATATTCCGGGCGTTTTGGTCGACGACATAATTATCATAAGGCAGCATCTCTTTGCGCCAGCTCATATGGCAGTCCTGGCATTTCTTACCTTTGTTGGAATCACCGGAAGGAAGTTTATCCTGCCACTGCTTCCACTCCTGATAGGTCGTCTGGATGGGTATAAACGTTTCGTCTTTCAGACCAAATGCCTTCCATTCTGCAGATGAATAAATTTTACTGCGGTCCCAGACTATGCCGCTCTCCAGCTTCTTGGACTGGCTGTGGCAAAGGGAACAAAACTGCCCCTGGTCGAAGACCGGGTTATACGATGCCGCCATTGGAGGTGCAACCACATCATCATAAGGACCAAAGACAAGAATGGAGTTGCCCTGGACAGGCGTTTGCCTTTCATGAACGGCTGTTGTTTGGCTGGGTTTGGTCTTGTCCTTAATGACTTTTCTTACCTTGTGACAATAGTCACAGCTAATCCCGTCCCATTCTGTCCAGGGAGAGCCCAGCACGTTTTTTAAATCCTGAGACGCCGGGATAGAGCCGGCCGCCGATGGTGCGTGGCAGGTCGTACAGTTGCCGTCGCTTTGGGGGTTGTCCAGCTTGTACCCGGGTGCGACACCTGGTCGATTAAAGGCGTCTGATCCGTAATACATGTTCAGCACTTTGGGATTAGAGGTGGTGTGGGCCATTTTGGATTGGTCATAGTAGCGGGTCAGTTTTACATGACACCGGGCACAGGTAACCGGAGAAATAAAACGATAATCCGAGCGATCATCGAGATAGACCGGGTTTAAGAAGATATCCCGCATGCGGCCTGAGAAATTGGCAATCTGCCCGTTGTTGAACCAGCCCTCCTTGCCGGCGGTTACGATCACGCGTCCGCCCGGTGAATGCGCGGTTTGGAGCTCATAGCGCCCCTGCCGGTCGGTAAGCGTATAGTTTTCGTCACCGATTATTCGTACTCTGGCATTTTCCACCGGGCCATAGGTTGAGGTAACCCGGCCACGAATAATGCCGGCAGGTCGATTTTCACCCGCCGCGTTAGCGGCTCCGGTCAGGGTCAGGGTGTAATATCCGGCTGCCAGTATGGCTACCATCAAAGCTAGACCCCAAAACACGCCATTTTTTGTAATATTTTGCATACCTTTTCCTATCATCAATATTATACCTGTTCGCATTAATTTTCATGCACGATTCAGGTAATAAGAAACGGGGTTAAGAAATCATAATAAAATCCTAATCTTGATTAACCCCGTTTATTGCAGCAATGTCGATCTATATCGAATCATTTTTAAAAAAAGAGACGCTCAAGCGCTGACGACCAATGTTCCCTGCATGTTCTGATGGATATCACCGCAGATTGCATTGCAGGAAAAAGTAAAGGTCCCCATCTGGTCGGCCTTGAACGACACGTAAATGACCTTTCCCGGCTGGATGCCGTCCGTTAAATAAATTCCAAAGTCTTTTAAACTGAAGCCGTGAACCACATCACTGCTTGTCAGTTTTAAAACCACAAAATCGTCTTTTTTAACCTTAAT
>Ga0255055_10000578_pt1 | contig 28307 bp, 24 predicted proteins | sample JV7_2_27_MG_FD_188633 | JGI IMG/M metagenome (GOLD analysis project Ga0255055, IMG submission 188633) | Seawater microbial communities from Jervis Inlet, British Columbia, Canada - JV7_2_27 | ecosystem: Environmental > Aquatic > Marine > Inlet | place: Canada: British Columbia | collected...
GGGGCCGTGAAAAATTGGATACGCCGATCGCCCGGATTTTGCCCTGCTCCTTGAGTTCATTGAGAGCGCCCATGGTTTCACCGATCGGTACTTCATCAAGACCGAATGAACCTGAAGGCCAGTGTATCTGATAGAGATCGATATAATCCGTTTGCAGATTTTTAAGCGAACGATGGCAGGCTTCTAAAATCTGATCGAATGTTAAATGGTTGCAAAAGACCTTGGTTGCATAAATTACCTTGTCGCGTATTTCGGATATTGCTGATGCGAGTATTTGTTCTGAATGTCCTTTGCCATAGGCTTCGGCCGTATCGAAAGTGATGATGCCCGCCTCGAACGCGGCCCGAATTGCTTGGGTCGTTTCCCGGTCATCGATTCCCACCCACATCTCTTTGCCGGCCTGCCATAAGCCCATGATAATGGATGATATTTGTATATCTGATTGTCCCAATTTGCGCAGTTGCATGGTTTCTCCTATTATTAAATTATTAGACAGGATTCACAGGATTTACAGGATTTACTGGGTCTTTTATTTTTTGGTTTTCTTAAGAAGCCGCAAAAAAAGCAATTCCCCATATGGTGCAGGAATAATTTTTACTTCAGAATCTTAAGGTATCAAAACTCAATTTTTACAACTCACCTATTATTATATAATTGAACGTAACCACTTAAATTGAAAAAAACAAGAACCGTTAAATTTCATTTCTAAGAACGGTTGCTCTTTGTCTTCCAGATACTTATGATAGAACAATCGTTTGAATTGAGTGTCATATAATTTTGACCCATTGATACCTGAATTTTGCACGAGTCGGCTTCCACGAAAAAAAACAGGAGAAAATTCATGGCTGCAGACGATGTTGTTGATTTCTACCGGTTAGACGATCTGCTCGAGGGTGAAGAAAAAAAGATCAGAGACCTTGTAAGGACATTTGTGGATCAAGAATGTGTGCCTGTCATTGCCGAGCATTTTGACAGGGGCACCTTTCCAATGAACCTGATCCCCCGGCTTGCCGAGCTGGGACTTTTCGGGGTACATGTAGAGGGCTACGGTTGCCGCGAAAAAAGCCATAGCGTTTACGGCCTTATCTGTCAGGAGTTAAGCCGTTGTGACAGCGGTCTAAGAGCGATGTTTTCAGTTCAGAATTCTTTGGTGATGTTTCCCATTTACAGATTCGGATCCGAGGAACAGTCTAAAAAATGGTTGCCGCAGATGGCAAGCGGAAACGTTATTGGCTGTTTTGGTTTGTCGGAACCGGGATTTGGCTCGAACCCCGGAGGCATGCAGACCCGGGCTGAACTGAAAAAGGGATGTTTTATTCTGAATGGCAAAAAAATGTGGATTACCAACGGGCCGATCGCAAAGCTGGCTATAATTTGGGCAAAATTGGATGATGAGATCAGAGGTTTTCTGGTGGAAACCGATACCCCGGGATTCCGCGCGACGCCGATTCAGCGCAAATTTTCCTATCGAACATCGCCCACCGCGCTGATCGATCTCAAAGATTGCACGATTGATGTGAGCAGCATTTTACCCAACACCGAGGGACTCAAATCAATCTTTGAATGTCTTAATCTTGCCAGATATGGTGTGGCCTGCGGAGCCGTTGGCTCTTCTATTTCGTGCTATCAGGCCGCTAAAGCATTTTCCCTCGACCGGGAAGTATTCGACCGACCGATTGCCGGCTATCAGCTTGTTCAAGAGCGCCTGGTCCGAATAATGGTAGAAATCACCAAAGCACAATTGATCAATCATCATCTTGGACGACTGTTGGACGAAAATAAAGCCCGACCGGCTCAAATATCGCTTGCCAAGATGAATAATGTACACGAAGCAATTAAAATTGCCCGCATTGCACGCGATATTCTCGGAGCGCGCGGTATCCTGGCCGATCACCAGGTGATTCGTCATTTATGTGATCTGGAAGCCATCAGCGCGCTGGAGGGAACGCATAGTATGCATACACTGGTTTTGGGACAGGAGATCACGGGTATATCGGCGTTCACGTAAGCCGAGGTGTCAGACGTATTATTCAACCACACCCGAGGACGAGTACGAGGACGAGGACGAGTAAAAGGAGTAGAATAAAATATCGTCCTCGTCCTCGTACTCGAAAATCGACTGACACCTGAAAACATAAAAAAGGAGATTACGATGAAAAAAGCCATTGGTCCCCAGACACTGCTCTATCCAATGCCGGCCGTTTTGGTCGGTGCGCAGGTGAAAGGAAAACCGAACTTTATGACCGCCGCCTGGTGCGGGATTGCGGCCTCAACGCCGCCGGCGATTTCGGTCGCGGTGCGGCCGGCCAGATTCACGTTTGAAGGCATTTCAGCGAACAACACATTTTCTATAAATATACCCTCAGCAGGCATGGCCGAAAAAGTGGATTACTGCGGTATCTATTCCGGCCATAAAGTCGATAAATCTCAAATATTTGAGGTCGCGTACGGTAAACTGAATACGGCCCCGTTGATTCAAGAGTGCCCCGTTAACCTGGAATGCAATCTTATCCATTCAGTGGATCTTGGCAGTCATGTTCTGTTCATTGGCGAAATCATGGAAACCTATATTGATGCGGATTGCATGACCGCTGAAAAGGTGGATCCGGCCAAGATTGATCCCTTAATATACATAACCGGTGCCAAGCAATACCGGAGACTTGGAGATGTTGTTGGAAAAGCCTGGGATATCGGCAAGAAAAAGTAAGATAGATTAGCTCATAGCTCATAGCTGATAGCTCATAGGCTTGAAGCTGGGATGCCAAGAGGCTTGGAAGCAATCAAGAGCTCGTAGCTCATATCTCTTTGCTGATATTCCTTACTATGAGCCATGAGCTATCAGCTATGAGCTATTTGCCTGAAAACTGAAAGAAATGTGACATCCAAAAAATCGAATCAAAAACAAGATAAAAGTAAATTGCATTTTTGAGCGGAGGCAAAAACCCTTGTATCTATCCCAGGAGAAAATAAAGGGCGCAACGCATTATTATATTCGGGAATCCTATCAGGATGGCGGTGCTTTTCGGAGTCGCGATCTGTTTGATCTGGGGACCGATCCTGCCGAGTATATCATTTATGCGGGCGGAAATGCATTTTATATCGATGCTGCGGTTGAGGCGCATTTAGATAATTTAGGCGTCACACTACAGGGGACTGATCTTGAAGATATTTTCTGGCGTTTTTTAGATCCCGATATTCAGCACGCGCTTGAGTATTTTCGGCACAGAGAAAAACGTTCGCAAAAAGAAAATAAATCCAAAGAGGTTCTTAAAAAGATGAGCAGACAGGAGCTGGTTAGATTATTTCGGCGCAAAGCCCAGGAGCTCCACCCGGATAAGGGCGGCAATCACGAAAAATTCGTCGATTTAACCCGTGCTTACCATGTGTTGTTAAAAATGAAAGAATAGGATGATGGCCAACGACAGTTGCTTCGATTTTGATAGATCGGTGGAGCGGCGGGATACCGCCAGTATGAAGTGGGACAAGTATAAAGGTAAAGATATTATTCCGCTGTGGGTTGCCGACATGGATTTTTGCTCACCACCGGCTATTATTGATGCGCTTCAGAAACGAATCGCCCATGGCGTGTTTGGTTATACGATTCCGCCGCCTGATCTAAACAAAATTGTGGTTGCGATGCTGGAAGCCGAATATGGCTGGTCAGTGAAACCGCAGTGGCTGGTGTGGCTGCCGGGTTTGGTAACCGGCCTCAATGTCGCCTGCCGGGCAGTCGGTGAAGACAATGATGCCGTGATGACCGCCACGCCGGTATATCCCCCATTTCTCTCAGCTCCCGGGAATTCCCGTCGCAAGCTCGTTAAAGTACCCCTGCGGGAAGAACAAAATCGATGGGGTTTTGACTTCGACCGCCTTGAAAGCGCAATTACACCGGACACGCGTCTGTTTTTGCTTTGCAATCCGCACAATCCTGTCGGGCGGGTGTTTACCCATGACGAATTAAAAACCCTTGCCGCCATTTGTGAAAAGCACGATATCGTGATTTGTTCAGATGAAATCCATTGCGAGTTACTGCTGGACAGCGATAAAACCCATATTCCAACGGCAACCCTTGCTCCGGAAGTTGCCCAACGAACCATTACGCTGATGTCACCCAGCAAAACGTTTAATTTGCCGGGATTGGGATGTGCATTTGCGATTATATCAGAGGAAAAACTTCGCCGTCGCTTTATTGCTGTCATGGCCGGCATTGTGCCGCACGTAAACGCCATGGGCTTTACAGCCGTGGCGGCGGCCTATCGTGATTGTTCGGATTGGCATGCAGGCCTTCTGAATTACCTGCGTGAAAATCGCAACTGTGTCGCGCGGGCCGTCAATGCAATGCCGCTGCTCTCCCTGGCTCCGGTTGAAGCAACTTATCTAGCCTGGATCGATGTGCGCTCCAGCGATCTGAAAAACCCCGTCAAGTCTTTTGAAGATGCGGGCGTCGGGCTTCAGGATGGAATCGAGTTTGACGGCCGCGGATTTGTGCGTTTAAACTTCGGATGCGCGCGGGCTTTGCTCGAAAAAGCGCTTGAGCGGATGGCAGCGGCAATCGAGCGGTACGTAATTTCGAAATAAACACAATTGTCTTTGGAATCGAAGTTGTCAAAATGGTTTCAAACCGCTAAATTTTGATCATCTTATTTAATCATTAGAAGGAGAAGACCGATGGGAGTGGAGATATTTCAGGTTGATGCTTTTACCGACAAACCCTTTTCCGGAAATCCGGCGGCGGTTTGCGTATTGCCCCAAGCCGCCGATGAAGCCTGGATGCAAGACGTGGCCAATGAAATGAATCTGTCAGAAACCGCATTTTTGGTTGAGCAGGAAGACGGATACAACCTCAGGTGGTTTACGCCTGCGGTTGAGGTGGACTTATGCGGTCATGCGACACTCGCCAGCGCGCATATTCTGTGGGAACAGGGCCGGTTGCCGGCTGACGCACAGGCGCGGTTCTTTACCAGAAGCGGTCTTCTAAGTGCGGTACGAAAGGGGTCCTGGATTGAACTTGACTTCCCCGCAGAGCCCGAAGAACGGACCGATATTCCTGAAACGCTGTTCAAGGCAATCGGAATTGAGGCCCAATATGTTGGTAAAAATCGATTTGATTTTCTGCTCGAAGTCGAATCAGCGGAAACGGTTCGTAAAATAACCCCGGATTTCACCTTGCTGAGCAGCATTCCGGGGCGCGGCTTTATTGTTACCAGTAGATCGGATTCAAGCGAGTATGATTTTATTTCAAGGTTTTTCGCACCGGCATTTGGCGTTAATGAAGACCCGGTGACGGGGTCGGCTCACTGCTGTTTGGGTCCATATTGGGCCAAGAAGCTCGGTAAAGAAGCGCTTAGCGCTTTCCAGGCCTCTGCCAGGGGCGGAGTGGTAAAAGTGCGCGTTGGAGATGATCGTGTTTACCTTGGGGGACAGGCTGTTACGGTGATGCGGTGTCGGATGTAAGACGTCAGGAGTCAGAAGACAGAAGTCAGAATACAGATAACAGTGACCAGAAGCCTGACACCTGGAACCTTGTTTATTTTGATATGAAAAGACAGATAGGGGTGGATCAGGAATGATTGTTGTGGGTTTGTAATATCGCTGATGGTCTATTGTTATTAAAGCGTGACAGGATAATGGTATTTGACACCGACTCCAAATGCATATTTGGATTCCTGCCCGGACAGTTCCTTGCGCCACCGGATTTTCACCCGATACAGATCCGGACCGAAATCATAAGGTGATTTTTCAATACCGATATAAATTTCAGTGCCCGGCAACGGTGCATAATCGGACTCAAAATACAGGCCACCGCGGCTGTAATTGTACATATGAGCTTGGTAATGGGCGCCGGATGGAAAATTTTCGAGCAGGATGCTGGCCTTATGTTTTACTCGGGTTGTGTCGCGCTGTTCCGCAGTTGCGCTCATTGCCCCCCCTTTATTAGGTTTAGACGATCATTATAAAATGACGATAAACCAGAACAATGGTGAATGTCTGAACAGATCAGCAATGCGCTTAAATAAAACAATCCGGGAACAATGTCAAAGGGAAATTAAAAAACTTTTAAATTGTTAATTCTTAAATAGTTTCAATAGGTTATAATGCAATTCGACGAACTTTTCAATCCAAATTGGGTCACATCTGCAACCGTCAGGCCGATTTCGGATCTGTAAAACTTACTGCTTATAACCGATCTTTCTAAGAAAATCCTTGCGAATCCGAACCTCCTCTTCGTTTTCAATCTCTTTGGATTTAAATCCGTCGATAACACCTAGGATTCCGCGTCCCAGGTCCGTTTCGGCGACAATAACCTCCACCGGGTTGGCGGTGGCGCAAAAAATTCGACATACCTCGGGCACATTTTTAATGGCATTTAAGACATTGATGGGGAACATGTCTTTCATAAATATGATAAAGCTGTGTCCGGCAGACAGGTTAAAAGCGTTCTTTTTTGCCAATTCCAGCAGTTCATCATCCGTGCCGGCGTGTCGCACCAGGCACTTATCGGAGGCTTCACAGAATGCCAGCGCAAATTTTGCCATGGGGACCGTCGTCACCATAATCTCGTAGACGTCTTCGACGGTTTTAATAAAATGAGATTGACCCAAGATCAGGTTTAATCCGTCCGGATTTTCGATTGTAACAGTTTTGATTTCCATCGGGCCCTCCATATCTGAAAAATGGTTATACCGTTATCGGGACAGTGCCGGTCTCTTCAGATGTTTTAATGGCTATTCAGAAAAAAATCGCTTTTTTGAAAAAAAAGCCTTGACCTGTTTGAGCGGGTTTGTTATTTGCCTGCTTTTATAAGCCTGATACCTTGTGGTGTCTTAATTTTTCCGCAATCAATGCAGGCTTTTCCTATTTCAGCCCGAACCGCATCCTGTAAATGTGCGCGAGTAAATGTAGCCTCCCACTGCTGCGGTTCGGGCTTTTTTTATCACCCGCCGATGGCACGCATCTGACTGCAGATCCGTGTGGGATTTTGGGCAGCCAGGTTGTGGTCTGAGGGTTTATGCCGTATTGCCGTAAAAAAAATGTTTGCCAATTCTTGATCGGAACAGCCCTTTCTAAGGGGCCCTTTTAGATCTTCCTGATGATCCGCTAAAAGACAGGGTCTTAAATGGCCGCTTGCAGTCAGTCTGAGCCGATTGCATTTATTGCAGAAATGCTGGCTTAAGGCGGGAATAAATCCGACTTCACCTTTTGCACCTTCGAATTTATAACGCTGGGCAGGTCCGTCATGTTCGATGCCTTGAACCGGTACCAGATTTCCGATGGCACTGATACGGTCTTTTATTTCAGGGGCCAACAGGCGAGAAGTCGTATCGAAATCGGACTGGCCGATCGGCATGTATTCGATAAAGCGAACATGAAAGGGATATCGAAATGATAAGCGTGCCATCTCAACAAACTCATCGTCATTGACCCCGCCCAGGGCCACAATATTGAGCTTTATCGGATAAAATCCCATTTCATGGGCTTTCTCGATTCCCTGCCATACGCGATCGAAATCATCGTAACCTGCTATTTCAAGATATTTTTTGCGGTTTAATGTGTCCAGGCTGACATTAATTCTTGTAATGCCGGCAGATTGAATTTTAACGAGATTATCCTTTAAAAGGACGCCGTTTGTCGTCAACGACACATCCTTTAGGCCTTCAGTCTTCACCAGTTCCATAAAGAAATCGTAGACCCCTTTTCGAACCAGTGGCTCGCCGCCGGTTACCCGAACTTTTGATATCCCCAGGCGGGTGGCTATTCGGACAACACGCAAAATCTCTTCATAGGTTAATATCTCATGATGAGAAAGTTTGGGGATCAAATCCTGCGGCACGCAATAGCGGCACTGCAGGTTGCATCGGTCGGTAATGGATATGCGCAGGTAATTAAGATGGCGGTTGCATTTGTCGATGAGCTTTGAATTGTTCACAGTTCGAATTTCCATTTCCAGCAGAATTCAGGCAGCGTCGGTTTTAGGCCTCTTGCAGCTTTTGAATATGCTCCCGGTCAATTTTAAATTTTTCACGGTATTCAGGGATTTCGATTATGGGTGGCCGTTCGTGGCCTTCAATTTTAAAAATATCCGGCTGATATTTGTTATTAACGAGATTGTACTGGATCATTTCATCAAAAAGTTCGTCTCTGAGATCGATTAATCCCAGCCGAATTTTGCGATTGATAAAGGTCTTTAAGATGGAAAAGGCCATGCGCCCCAGCGCCTTTGTATCCTGGTTCCGATGGATCCGGCGGTCCAGATCTACCTGGGCGATAACATCCAATCCCCACTTTTCATAGATATCCATATTCATGCTGGTTTCAACGCCGTAGCCGATTGGAAACGGTATGCGTTCAAATACTTCTCTGAAGCCGGCATATTCTCCGGAAAGGGGCTGAATTAGCTGGGTAAGTTCCGGGAAAAACAGGGAAAATAGGGGTCGGATAACCAGTTCGGTGACCCGGCCGCCGCCGGTGGGTCGCATCTTGTTTTTACCGATCGAAATCGGTCGATCGTAAAATGCTTTAACGAATTTAATGTGATCGTCCATCAGGAGCGGGCCGAGCAAACCGTAGGCGAAGCGGTGATGAATATTTTTAATATCCGCATCCAGATAAATGATGATATCGCCCTGGGTGATATAAAGCGCTTTCCAGAGGTTTTCGCCTTTGCCTTTATATGGTTCCAATTGCGGTAATATTTCGGCCGCATCATATACATCGGCGCCGTATGCGCGCGCAATTTCTGTGGTTTTATCGGTCGAGCCCGAATCCACCACCACAATTTCATCCAACAGCGCATAGCGGGTCATCAGTTCCGACTTCAAAATGATAATTTCTTTGGCAATGGTTTTTTCTTCATTAAGTGTCGGCAGGCATAAAGAGATTTTGAGATCCTTTTTGGCCTTCTCTTCGACGAGCCGACCCAGATCCTTAAAATCTGAATAATGAAAGGTGTTTTTTTCAAGCCAATTGTTGTTCATCACACACTCCACTGTCGATCGCCTTTATGACCCCGATGATCTGGGCGATCCCCTGATACATCGGTTCAATTTCCATGGTGGCTTTTTCTTTATAATGACCGACACCATGAGTGATTCCGAGCGTGACTGCCGGTATTTTGTTAGAAAGGAAAATGGACAGGGCCGATTCCGTAGATTTGCTAAACGGTTTTATACCTAAAGTCTTTAAAATTGCAGCCGCATTTTTCACCAATGGATGCGTATACTTCAAACGTGAAGCTCTTAAGTTACTGATGGTTCTTAGATTAAGATCGACCTCATATTCGTGGCCGAGTCCTTCAATGATGTCCCTGATATCACCGAAAGTTTTTTTGACCATTTTATAGGAATCACTGTGTATTTCAAATCCGATGCCGCCCTCGTGCGCGATTTTGCCGTGGTTGGCGCCGCCTGATATTTTGCCGATCACAATTCGCGAACGGGGTCTCTGGGGCATCCTTAGGCTCATAATTTGATTGATCACCTCGTTTAAAATGATGATGGCATTGGGCGTGTATTCCTCCAACTTACCCCTTTCATCGGAAATGCTGCACCCAATTTCGCCCCGGATCATGCCGTCCGAATAATAATTTAGTCTGCCCAGTTCGATACCTTCGATACAGATACCGCCTCTGATGGGGGTCGGCCAGGTTTTTAAAAGATGCCTGACGCCCCGCAGGTTGCCTTTGCCGATGGATTGAATGGTGCCGGCCAATACGATGTCGGATTCAAAGCGGAGATCCAATTTTTTAAATATAGCCGGCAGTGATGTAAGCACCCCCACGCCGAGGGAATTGTCTAAAATACCGGCCCCCGTGATGGTATTTTTTTTTATGACATAATTTATAGCCAGATCTCTTTCATAGAATGTGTCCAGGTGGGCCAGAATAAAAATGGGCGGTTTACCGGCATCGGTTCCTCGGATGATTCCAATCGGATTGCGATACCCATCGGTGGTAACTTCATCGACCTGGAATTCGGCCAATCGTTCCATGAAAACTTTGCTGCGCTTTTTCTCCCTGAATGTCGGCGCAGGCGTCTGACCGATCAATACGATGTTGGTAATAATTATCTCTTTGAGAGTTTTGATCTCATCTACAAATCCCGGTAATTGTTCAAAAAATTTGTCCATACCGCACCCTGCCCGGTTCTGATGATGGCGGTTTTTCTAGGAAGTCTCAATTATTTCTGCAGACAGCACGCTTGGCGGAATTTGGCTTAAAAAATCAGGTCAGCCGGTGCAGAGATTCGGCGGAATCGGTAAAAATGGATATTCCTGAAAAACCCCAGAAACATTCTAAGTTACACTAAAATCCCTAACAAGGTCAATACTTCAAAGAACTTATTTCGCTGCGCTCAAGATTGGAATGATGAAAAGATGGAATATTGGGCACGCTGTGAAGCTTTAGCGCTATATTGGGTTTGGATTGCATTGCATTGAAAAATATCATGATTCATGCGATAAACCCGTTTGAAAGACTTTTTTTTCACAAAATTCAAAGGAGCAAGAAAATGGCAAATCGTGAATTTTATGATGTCATTATTATCGGTGGGGGGCCGGCCGGGCTGTCGGCCGGAATTTATGCCTTAAGAGCTTCGATGCGTACGGTCCTGATTGAAAAGGCTTCGCCGGGAGGGCAGATGACCCTGTCAGATGAGATCGAAAATTACCCCGGTTTCCAAAACATCAACGGCTTTGATTTGTCGCAAAAATTACTTGAGCACGCCCAGGCTTATCATCTGGAGGTGCTTTCACAGGAGGCCACCGAATTGGAACCGGGTCTTGAACGGCACACCATTCAGCTCAATGGTGCCGAGCAGATAGAAACCCATGCCGTCATATTGGCTTCCGGCGGTCTGCCCCGTAAGCTGGATATACCGGGGGAGGATGAATTCTATGGGAAAGGTGTCTCCTATTGCGCGGTCTGTGACGGATTCTTTTTTAGAAATAAAACCGTGGTAGTGGTTGGCGGCGGGGATACGGCGACCGAGGAGGCGCTGTATCTTTCAAAATTAGCGCAAAAAGTATACCTGGTTCATCGCCGGGATGCATTGCGGGCCAGCGGTATTTTGCAGCAACGCGTCAAAGCCGACAAAAAAATTGAGATTCTCTGGGACACAGTTGTTACGGCAATCAAGGCGCGTGAAGGCCAGGTCAATGCGGTGGACTTGCAGAACACCCAGACCGAAGAAACGAGAGAACTGGACGCTGACGGCGTCTTTATTGGGATTGGTTTTGACCCCAATAACGGACTGGTTCCCGCCGGTACCAAGGTGAATGCCGATGGATATGTGTGTACGGATGAAAGGTGCGAAACCAATCTACCCGGTATTTTCGCAATCGGAGATCTAAGGGAGAAATACGGCCGGCAAATCGTACTGTCAGCCGCCGACGGCTGCACCGCAGCGTTGGCAGCGGCTTATTATGTTGAAGTCAAACGCGCCGCTGAAAATTTATAATTCAAGTTTCGCATCTAATTTTAAGTTTAACACCCCAAATAATCTAAAAAAAGTGCCGGGACTGTCAAGATGACAAAAGAAATCAAAACGAACATAAATCCATCACCTGAAGATACCGGGATTATTATCGGCGCCCAAAGCAATGATCATTCAGCGCATCTGGCCGGTGTCTCAACAAAACAATTTTTTACAGACGCACACACTTTTGCACATGTGCAGCTCCTCGTTACCGAATACTATCAGTTCGATGTACTTAGTAATTTCTGGGACGTTTATAACATAGAAGCCGAAGCATTGGGACAAAAGGTTGTTTATCACCCTGGCGGCATACCCGATATCGATCGTACCAGACCATTGATCAGCACACCCTCTGATCTGGATCGGATCTCCCCGCCTGATCCTTATACGTCAGGTCGAATGCCTTGGATTCAGCAGTTCAGTAAGATTTTTATGGAAAAAACGCGTAAATTTGAGCGTGTCTATTTTACGACCCCATTTAGCATAGCGGTTAACATCAGGGGGTATGAAAATCTCGTCTTTGATATATTTGAGAGGCCGCGCTTTGTGCATCGCCTTTTTGAATTTCTTTGCGACGATGTCATTGCACCTTTTATCGAAATGATGCGAAGTGCAGTCGGTAATCCAGACCTTATCATGGATGGGCGTGATGCCTGGGCCTCTCCTCCGATGATCACCCTTGATATGATGGATGAATATGTGGTCGCATATACAGAGCGGCTGCGGGACAAATTAGGGGACAAGCTGATCACAAGAGGAAACTGGGGCGATGCCAAAAGCCGTGATGTAGAGCGATTTTTTTCACAAAAAATTCGATGCAGTCCCGGTTCCTTGAGCGTGCTGGACCCGGATCTGTATGAAGTCGGCCCTGAGCGCGTGAAGGCATATGCAAATAAACACAACGCATTCGTAACCGCAGGCGTCGATGCAACCTTACTTCAGAAGGGACCTGTTGAGGCAATCGTCGAACGGATCAAGCTCTATATCGATAAGATGGCAAGAGATGGGCGCTGCATGATTCATCTCAACCAGATCGCTGCCGAAATCCCGCCCGAACATATTCATGCGGCTGTTGCAGCGTGTCATACCTATGGCAGACACCCCATTCCCGATAATTTAGAAGACATCCATTTCGAACTGCCGAAGCGGGAAAGCTTTGCGGAATTTATACGAGAAAAAGGGGAATCGTTCAACACCTAACAGGAATAGAATGGGGGTCTTAATTATTAATTATTCGTCTTTTCTTATTTGTAAATTATCAAAACCCAGGATCTCAATATGAGAAATGTGTTATTTGCTTCAGCCCATGGATAGCTCCCGTGTTCGTTGGTCCGGAGAAAGTTATAATTTCATGGACGTCCCCAAAATAGCCTGAACGAATACAGGACTTGTCGTTTTCCGGCTTAAGCCGTCAAGGGCTTGTTTGCCTCTCAATCAACAAGGTTGAATTAAAAAGTTGTTTCAAAGCCTTCGCTCTTGCCTCAGATTCAAACAATAAGCGCCTTGTTTTATTGATAATATTTCAGGATCGCATCGACAAGCCCCGGGATGGTAAACGAATCGGCGCTGATGTGGACATCGAAATCCAGTTTTTTAGCCGTATCAGTTGTGATGGGGCCGATGCTGGCGATGAGCACCCCTTGCATTAGCTTCTGAAAGTTAGCGGCTGGCAGCAGCGTCTTGAAATTTTTGACCGTGGATGAGCTGGTGAAGGTGATCAAATCAACGCCTTTGTCTTCGAGCGCCTGGATGAGATCGCCGGCGTTTTCAGTTACGGTCAGGGTCTCATAGGCGGGGATTTCATCTACCTGCGCCCCCATCTTCGTCAACTCAACCGGCAAAATCGGTCGGGCTTCCCTGGCGCGGGGCAGCAGTATTTTCTTTGCTTTTAAATTCAATTCTTTAAATGCGGCCACCACGGACTCGGCTCGATAGGTCTCGGGGACAATGTCGCTGGTCAGCCCGAATGCAAGCAGCTGTTCGGCGGTTGCCGGACCGATCGCCGCCGTTTGCATGTGGCTTAAGGCCCGCACATCTTTACCGGCGGCAAACAGTTGCTCAAAGAAATGAATAACGCCGTTTACGCTGGTAAAAACAATCCAATCATACGTGCTTAGATTCTCTACAGCTTGTTGCAGGGGTTCGGGATCCTTGGCGGGCCTGATTTCGATGGTCGGAAACTCGAGGCATTCAGCCCCCAGATCGGAAAGAAGCTCGACCAAATCACTGGCCTGCTGCCGTGCACGGGTAACCACAATTCGCTTGCCCAACAGCGGCCTTTTCTCAAACCATTTCAAGGTTGGGCGCAAATTGACAACATCGCCAACCACGATGAGGGCCGGTGCCTTTAATCCGGCTGCCCGGACTTTGGCGACAATCGTGTCCAATGTGCCCGATACCGTTACCTGGCCGGGGGTCGTGCCCCATCGAATCAGCGCTGCCGGCGTATGCGGTGATTTGCCGTGCTCCATCAGTTGGCGTGTAATTTCGGGCAGATTTTTGACACCCATGAAAAAAACCAGGGTCCCGATACCGGTTGCCAGGGCGGCCCAGTTAATGCGGGTTTCTTCCTTTTCAGGATCTTCATGGCCGGTAACAAAGGCCAGGGTCGAGGTTAATTTCCGATGGGTCAGCGGGATACCGGCATAAGCCGGTGCCGCGATCGCTGAAGTGACTCCGGGTACAATCTCAAAAGATAGACCCGCCTGAAAGAGCACCTCGGCTTCTTCGCCACCACGGCCAAAGATAAACGGATCTCCGCCTTTTAGACGGGTTACAATGGCGCCGGTTTTGGCTTTCTCGACAATCAGATCATTGATCTGGTCCTGGGAAAGCGTATGGTCGCCGCCTTTCTTACCGACATAGATGAGTTCGGCGGATTTGCGGGCGTATTTTAACAGGGCAGGGGAGGCCAGGTAATCGTAGATGATAACATCGGCGGTCTGGATACATTCCTTGCCCTTTACCGTGATTAAACCGGGATCTCCCGGTCCGGCACCAACCAGATAAACGTTAGCTTTCATAACCTTCGGGTGAAATCGATTTGAGTTTTTTCAAAATTTTGTCTGCACCTTTAGCAAGCAGTTCTTCAGCCAGATCGATGCCGATCGCTTCAGACGAATCCATTGGGCCGCTATTTTCCGCTTTGATCAATCGGCTGCCATCGACCTCAGCGACCAGTCCGGTCAGGATAAACTGATTTTGACTGATTTTACCGTGTCCGGCGATTGGGACCTGGCAGCCGCCCTCGAGCCGGTTGAGAAAAGCACGTTCTCCTTTGACGACGGTCCGGGTGGGCGCATGATCAAGTAGTTCCACCAGGGGTCCTACGATGGGGTCGTCGCTGCGAGTTTCGATACACAAAGCCCCCTGTCCGATCGCAGGCAATATGATGTCCGGGCTCAGATATTCGGTAATTTTATGTTCAAGATCCAGCCGCTTTACACCTGCAGCTGCAAGAACAATGGCACCTAAATTTTCGGTATGCAGCTTTTTAAGGCGTGTATCAAGATTGCCGCGTAAGGGTTGAATAACCATATCCGGACGTGCATGCCGCAATTGAGCGCCGCGCCGCAGACTGCTGGTGCCGATGATACTGCCGGAATCAATTTCGTCAAATCCCAGTCCGCTTCGAGATATGAATACATCGGATGGGTTTTCACGTTCAGGGACAGCTCCGATACACAATCCATCCGGTATTTCAGCCGGCATGTCCTTCATGCTATGTACCGCAATATCGATATGCCGTGTCAGCAAAGCGTGTTCGATTTCTTTTACAAAAAGCCCCTTGCCGCCCACTTTGGCAAGGGGTACATCCAGAATTTTATCCCCGCGGGTTTTAATAATGATAAGCTCAACCGTGTATGGCGGGAATTTTTCTTCAAGAACCGACTTCACCCAGTTCGCCTGCCATAATGCCAGTTTGCTGCCCCGGGTTCCGATTTTGATGGGAGCGTTCATCTGAAGCTAGTGACTGCAGCCGGCGCAACTGGATGCTGCACATCCGCCACACGAGGATGCCCCGGCGGAACCGGACACAGTCTCACCGCCATTGCCTTTAGAGATAAAGCCACAAGGGGACATCAATTTGGATACCTTTTTGCCTTTGCATGATGGGCAATTCGGTTTCTCGCTTCCAAAGACCAGATATTCAAAATCCTGATCGCATTTTTTACAATGATATTCGTAAATCGGCATATTCAATTCTCCCGACGCTTTGTAATAGACTCAAGGGCTCAACGCGCCAAACTGAATTTAATCTCTATGCACACAAAGTAAACAAGAAATAAAATTGGGTGTCAAGACCCGCCACCGGATTCATTACGACGCTTTGGCCGGCCGGCGTTTTTGAATTTTGGTAATATATTCCGATGTATCCTGACCCAGCAACTCCGCTTTTTTAAATTCTTTTAGGGCCTCATCCAGACGGTTCTGTTTAAAATAAAGCTGGCCCAATCGGTACCTGAAGAGACCGTTTTCGGGGGAAAGCTGGACGCTTTCATGACAAAACATTACGGAAATTTCGAGGTTTTCGCCCTGCTCATCAAACAGACACCCCATGGCCGACAAGGAAGTCGCATCGCTCGGATTTTGTTTTATGGCCGTTTTATATGCCACAATGGCCTCGGCAACTTTACCGATGCTCGTGTAACATTCACCCAGATACCGAAATGCGGCACCGGATTCCGGATCCAGATGGGTGGCATGTTCGAGATATTTTCTTCCGCTTCCAGGCTGTTCCATTTCCATAAGCAGCCTGCCGGTTTGAAATACGACTTCAAACACATCCTGGTTTATGGTGTTGGCTTTCAGAAACAGATCAAGGGCTTTATTGCGATTGCCGGCTAACATTTGGGTAAATCCCAGATTGTACCAGGGCATGACCTCGTTTGAATTCAAAGTAAGGGCCGTATTAAACTCCGATTCTGCCGCCTGATAGTCTCCAATAAGGCCGTAGCAGACGCCCAGGCTGTTATGAACGTTTAGGTTGGATGGATCCAGTTGCAAGGCCCGCTTAAATTCATCAATGGAACCATCGATATCGCCTTTATCGAACAATTTATCAGCGCTGATGTTTAAGCTGACGGCATCAAAGATCGCCGTACTGCCGGGACCAAAAAAAGAGGCGTGGTCCAGGGCCTTGAGCGCGCTGGAGAGCATTTCAGCCGGTTTATAATCGAGCTTTGGATATTCGGCGATGCCGGCGCTCACAGTTATATCAGCTTGTTTTTTCAGGGTGTTCTGAAATTCCTGGATGAGTTTGAGGCACTGGGATGCATTCTTGCCTTCAAAAAAAGCACCGAAAAAGCCCGAATTTACCAGGCCCCAGCTGCCATTATGCTGCCGGCACAAATTATCGATCAATTTGGCGGCCATTCTATGGGCCGCGACCGGATCGGATTTTGTGCGCTCAGGATCTGAGCCGGTGTCAGCATCGATTTGAAAAACCGTACAGGCAAATATCTTGGCCGAAGACAGCTGCTGGGCTGCGCAATGAAGAAATGAATGATCCGTGAGCAGGTCGGGGTAAATGGATTGAATTGACTTTTGAATGCCGGCTGCTGTGTAGATGCGCTTCTTTTCCAGATCTTCCCCTTCAGCTTTAGAAAAAAGGAAGTGGCGCGTTGACTTCCGGGTGTTGTAGAGTTCTGAATATTCGGGCGGCATATTCTCAGGCTTTCTGTGTCAGGTTTTCAAAGGCAGTTTCAATAATCGCTAATTCATCTTTCCGGATGGTTCGGGGATCCATAACAAACAGATCGTCTTCAATTCTACCGATGATCGGCGGATCGTTAGACCGCATCGTTTTTTCCAGGGCGTTGGGCGATATCCCTTTAATTTGTATGCCGACACATAAACTGGGGAGCTCCATCAGGGGTAGCGCACCGCCACCGGTTTTTGAAGAGCGCTCGATAAGCTGGATGTGCAGGCGCGCATCGCCGCTTTTTTTTAATGCACCCGCCAGCTGTTGCGCCCGTTTTTGAATTTCTTCCAGCGGCAGCATGATCATACCTAAAGTCGGAATGATACGCGTTGCTTTTTCCTCATCGCGATACAAACGCAGGGTGCTTTCTAAAGCGGCCAGTGTAAGTTTGTCAATCCGCAGCGCTCGGGTTATCGGGTTCTTCTTAACCCGGTCGACGACCTCTTTTTTTCCAACGATAATTCCAGATTGCGGACCGCCAAGCAGTTTATCGCCGCTAAACGTAATCACATCGGCTCCGGCGCTAACGGATTCCTGAACGGTGGGTTCTTTTAACAGGCCGTATTTTGAAAAATCAATAAATGTTCCGCTGCCCAAATCCTCCATAACCGGCAACTGGTGGGCGGCACCCAGATCCACGAGTTCAGGCAATGAAACTTCTGCGGTAAAGCCGACCACGCTGTAGTTGCTGGTATGGACTTTTAGGAGCAATCCGGTATTTGGAGCGATGGCATTTTCATAATCTCTCAAATGGGTGCGGTTGGTCGTACCCACTTCCCTTAAAATGCCGCCGCTTTTGGCCATTACATCCGGGACCCGGAAAGAACCGCCGATTTCGACAAGTTCACCCCTTGAAACAACAACTTCTTTGTCTCTGGTAATGGTTTCCAGGCATAGCAAAACTGCTCCGGCATTGTTATTGACAACCATGGCCGCCTCAGCACCACTGATTTCACAAATCAGATCTTCCACACAGCTGTAACGGGAGCCCCGCTTTCCGATACTTAAATCATATTCCAGATTTGAATAGCGGCTGGCAATCGTTATCAGATTCTCAACGACTTCAGGGGCCAGCAGCGAGCGGCCTAAATTGGTATGCACCACCACCCCGGTCGCATTAATCGTGTTTCTTAGATTTGGTGTCATGGCATTTTCAGCTGCATGTTTGACCGCATCAATTAGGTGGGGATCCGTTAGGTTGTCATTATTTGCGGGCGGATCATCGTTGAGAATCGCCTGGCGTTTGTTATCAATTACGCTGCGAATTGAGTTGACCACCACCACTGGGGGAATATCTTTAAAAAAGACGTCTTCAGCTGTAAGCTCCAGGAGGTGATCCACACCCGGGAGCTTGCGTAAAAGCGCCTGTTGGTTCGGGTTGATTTCTACCAATTTTTTCTTCTGTGATTTTGCTTTTGCCATGATTTTAATCAATTTTTATTCATTGGCCACGGACACACTATGCGGCAGTAAACAGATGACAGAGGTCAGATGACAGAGAACAGTTTGCCCCTTGTCTTCTGTCATCTGTTTTCTGTGCTCTGTCCTCTGTATCTACCTGACACCTGAACACTGAAACCCATAGACGACGGACACTTGATGGCTTCCCCAGTTTACTATGGCATTCCTAGGATGCCATAAGAGCCAATTCCGGTGAGGATTCCAGCACCTGGACGGGAATATGATCAACAAGCTTCGGGAACTCGGAGATCGAAAGTCCGATTGCTTCCATTCGAGTGTCCAGCGCATCTGTGTTTAGACGCTCCAACTCCAGTCCGGTATGAAATCTGCTCATTAGAAGATCGGCCAGGTAAACGATATGGACCAGCGCTTTGTGCTGTGCTGCATTTTCGGGCACATGGTGAAATCTGATGGTTTCAACCAGGGACTCAGGAAAGGACCATTTTAGGGCCAAGTCGACGCCCACTTCGGTATGATCGGTTCCGAGCACCTGTTTTTCAATTTCTGAAAAATTTTTGCCTTCCTCGTTTAATTCCCGATAAAAAAGAGAAACTCCCGAATTTATAAATTGATCGAGCACCACCTTGCCAATATCGTGCAGCAGACCGGCGGTGTAGGCCAGCGATGGTTCTGCCTTGCCCGTTAAGTCAGCCAATTTTTCGGCAATGACGGCCGTACCGATCGCATGGTGATATAATCCGCCTTTGCAAAGAGAGTATCCCTGTCCGGTCTGGTTAAAAAAGCCGTTCAAAGATGCTGAGATCACAAATTTTAGCAAAAGATGTTGCCCCAGCATGACCAGGGCGTGATCTAAAGACTCGATCTTATTTCGACTGGCAAATATAACCGAGTTGCAAAGCTTCAAGGTTCGGGCGCTGATCACCTGATCTTTTCGAATTTCCTCGGTTACATTTTGAATTTCATAAAGCTCTTCATTAATGATTCGCAAAATTTTTAAAGCAACCTGAGGAATCGGCTGTAAGTCTTCTATCGACCGGCTGATTTCGTTTGGCTCGGGTATTTTAATATCGGCATCGGCTGAAAGTTTGTCAAACCCGGCAGGCTCAATCCGGCATTTCCCGGTATTCAAATCCAGAAGGAGGTGACAGCTAAAAAATCCGCCGGTTTCCAATTGTTCGACCTGAATGTTTTCATCGGCGATGAACTGCATCACGCGTTCGGTGGTGCGCCCCCCTATATTTAATTCGAGATCGGAATCATCTATCGGGCCCACCAGGGCACCCCCGGCGATGCTGGCTCGTATGTTTTCTGCTGCTGCCCCCGCATCATATAAGGCCTGCAGAAAAAGTGGAAACCCGGTGGAAGCGTATTTTTCGGGCTGAGACACGCCTTCAATAGATATGGGCTCCGGAAGCAAGAGATGTATCAAGCCCCCGACACCGGCCACAGGATCGTGCAGGGCAACCCCCACGCATGTTCCCAGATAGGCTTCCAGGACCATCCGCTTTGTAGTATCAACACGGTAGCTTCCGGCAGCGACGTGGTATCGAATGTTGTCTGACATAATAAAATATAAACGGAACTATGACGAATAAAAAGGTAATTTTAAGGATGCCAAGGGTTTTTGAAAGTCTCGTTCCTGGAGTACTGGAGTGGCGGAGTATTGGAGTGCTGCAAAAAAAGACGCCAATCCTTTAGCCATTACTCCAACACTCCAGTACTCCAATGCTCCGAAATTAATTGAAATTGAAAGCTCACCCCATGGATTACCTCCTTTTGGGTTATTTATCCGTAAATATGAAAAATTTAATATATATCATCATAAAGTCAATTATTTCAATAGATTTCTTAATGCACTGACTGCGGTGAAGTAAAATTTACTTTATCGTTCAATTAATATAAGATATGTGGTGATAGTGAACTAAAGTGACAAAAATACCCAAAGTGCCTAAATTGCCTAAAATGATCTAAAATGCCTAAAGTTAAGGAATTCTGTCATTTAAATATAAAAACGTTGGAGCGCTTATGCTGCACGGGCGACACCTTACTTTAGGTGAGCGAAAATTTTGGAATTCTTTTCTTTTATCATAAAATGATTAAAATCATTAAATTTAGGCAATTTAGGCATTTTAGATCATTTTAGGCATTTGTATTGCCGCCAAATTGCCAACGAGAACACATAATTTCCTATAAGCGCATCATAAAATGTGCAGGAGGTTAAATGAAAAACATCCTGGTTACCGGCGGATGCGGTTTTATCGGAACAAATTTTATCCACTATTTGCTTTCGAATCCTGATTTTGACGGGCGTATTATCAACATCGATAAATTGACCTACGCAGGCAATTTAGAAAATCTGATCTCAGTCGAAAAAGAATTCAGGGATCGTTACATTTTCAAACAGGCCGATATCTGTGACCCAAAGGCATTGAAGGATGTGTTTACAACTTATGCGGTGGATGCGATCTGTAACTTTGCCGCAGAATCCCATGTCGACCGTTCAATTGCAGCACCGGATGCATTCATTAAAACCAATATCGAGGGGACTTTTTGTTTGCTGGAAATGGCCCGCCGGCGGCAAAATCGGCTGGTCCTGTTTCATCATGTCAGCACTGATGAAGTGTATGGGTCATTAGGCCCGGAGGGCCATTTCACCGAAGAAACACCCTACCGGCCAAACAGCCCTTATTCGGCATCCAAGGCGTCTTCGGATCATCTGGTGAGAGCGTACGCCAAAACCTATGAGTTGCCGGTGACCCTTTCCAACTGCTCAAATAATTACGGTCCCTATCAGTTTCCGGAAAAAATGATTCCGCTGATGATTTTAAATGCCCTGGAAGGCAAACCGCTGCCGGTTTACGGGGAAGGCCGTAATGTAAGGGACTGGCTGTATGTAACCGATCATTGCAAAGCGGTTTGGAGGATCATGCAAGCGGGCACCCGTGGCGAAACTTACAATATCGGCGGTCAATGCGAAATGGCCAACATCGATCTGGTCAACCGTATCTGTGACCTGCTTGACAAAATGGTGCCGCAGCCCGATCAGTCACCTCGCCGAGAACTGATCACCTTTGTCAAAGACAGACCCGGGCATGATTTGCGCTATGCGATCGATTTCAGCAAACTGAAGGCCGAGCTGGGCTGGATGCCGGATGAATCCTTTGAAACCGGAATCAAAAAAACCATCCAGTGGTATCTGGACAACCCGGTCTGGGTGGAGCAAATCAAAAGCGGTGAATACTATCAACGTTGGATGAAGCAGCAATACAGGGGGATGTGAAAACAACATTGGAGTAGTGGAGTAATGGAGTACTGGAGTGTTGGAATTGGCCAGAGCGTCTCCAGGTCGCTTGGCTCAAGGTAATCATTACTCCATCACTCCAATACTCCAACACTCCAATATCACTGTTATTGATAATTCTCGGCGACTTTACTGCTACCGGAAAATATAGGAAATTCGTATGAGAAGAGGAAAAGACTACATCATCTTTCCCCTTGATGTTGCCTCCATTGACGCGGCCAAGAATTATGTCGAATTGCTGGCCGAAAGTGTGGGTCTGTTCAAGGTGGGTCTTGAGCTGTTTGTTCATTCGGGACCTGAAATCATTGAGTTCATCCATACGCATAGCGCTGCCCGGGTATTTCTTGATTTGAAACTTCATGACATACCGGCGACGGTTGGCCGGGCGATGGCGCGAATTTCAGACCTCGGAGTTGCATTTGCTACGGTTCATGTAGGTGAGACTCAGCGGATGCTGGCGGCTGCCGTCGAAGGTAGTCGCGGAAAAGTCGGCATTCTGGGTGTCACCGTCCTGACCAGCGTTTGCGCGCAGGATTTGAAAACAGCCGGTTATCGCGCGGATTTTTATGATGATATGCTGCACACCGTGATGCAAAGGGCCCAAATTGCCCACAAAAGCGGCTGTGCCGGGGTGATTTGTTCAGGCCTTGAAGCGCAGCAAATTAAGCAAAAATTAGGCAAGGATTTTCTTGCGGTTACTCCGGGGATCCGCCCGGCTTGGACGGTTACTGAAAAGGAGGATCAGCAAAGAATTACGACACCGGCCCAGGCCGTAACCGCCGGAGCGGATTATCTGGTAATTGGCCGACCCATCCGGGATGCCGAAAATCCCAAGCAGGCGGCGGCCCGAATTGCCGCAGAAATTGAAAATGTGCTTTAGCGCTTTTGATGTCAGTTCGTGTATCGTGAAAATTCGACAGGTTCTTCCTCACCACAATCCCGCCTCGTCACATGCTTTTTTGATAAAAGGGTTCTCATTCTTTTGTATCTTTTCAATCCTTTGGGCGCGTTCACATTCCCAGGAATTCACAGGGTCTTGTTCATCCCAGGCCTTGAAAAGTTTATGGTCTTCGTTACTGATGATATCATAGCCGGGGTAGGCCCAATCCATGTAAAAATATACCCGTGCAATGTCCCCTCTAACCTTAGAAGGGGGTTCAACTTTATCAAAGGCGATCTCAATATCACAATCACCGAATTGTTGCTTTTCTTCAGGAATCATACCGAAACCGCGATTTGACTTTAGCCCTCTGATTTCTCCGATGGCGGGAACTAAATTATAAAGATCACTTTGCATAAGCCTGAATTTTCTATTTACTTTTTCAGCACAATTTCGACCTTTGAAAGGTCTGCCTCTGGTATCCAGGCATTCCGGATGACCATCGCGCCATTCCGAAAATTTGTATCCAAAAGAGTCAAGCGGAACAACATGATCCCACTCGAGCCGGCGCGCGCTCCTCGATTTTCTTTTGGGAATATAGCCGGCATTGTGAATAACATATCTTCCTTGTGTGTATTGGGAACCACAATAAAAGGTTGTCTGATGGCAACGGTAAATTTCCTTTATCAGGATTCTTTGAGCTTTGCTAAAGGATCGCATTGTCCGGTTGCCCTTCCGATCGGCATAAACCGGTCCTGCCACGAAACAGATCAACATCAATATTAGCAAAAAAGGCGCAGCAATTTTGAAAAATGTTTTGATTGATACTCTCCTTAAAGGTGACCCCCTGGCCTTTGATGATGAGAAGTAGCGCAAGGACATCCCAAGCCGTTGATCATTTTCAACCCTTGCAGCACCTTACGGTTAACTGAATCCTTGCGCCGAAATTATTGTTAGCAGTAATGATATGGTTAAGTCAAGATTGATCCAAAGATAAAGGCAGGGCCAACAATACCGGCCCTGCCGTAATCGAATACTATGGGGTATCAGAACATAAGAAAATAACGATACATCGAAATGCCGAGGATGACAGCACCCACAATCAAAGCAAAGATCATCTGGTCCCTGCTAAACCTTTTCATAAAAATCTCAAATCAGGAATTGTAGGATTTCGGAATTAAGAAAAGGAATTCCTCCTAATTTAAATCCGCAATTCGCAATCCGAAATCCGCAATCATTAAGATTCTTTGTCAAGCTCAAAAGCCGAATGCAGTACCCGCACGGCCAGTTCGGTGTATTTTTCCTCGATGATACAGGAGATTCGAATTTCAGAGGTGCTGATCATCATAATATTAATGTTTTCTCCGGCAAGAGCAGTAAACATTTTTGAAGCCACCCCTGAATGATCCTTCATGCCGACACCGATTACCGAAACCTTGGCAATTTTCTCGTCACCAAATACATTTTCGGCTTCGATTTCTGCTGCGATCTTTTTTTCAATTTCGAGCGCCTCCTTAAAACTGGCTTTGGGAACGGTAAAGGTTAAATCCGTTTGTCCTTCGGCGCGGGTATTTTGAATGATCATATCTACCACAATACCGCCGTCTGCAATCGGCGAAAAAATTTTAGATGCAATCCCGGGCTTGTCCGGAACTTTCTTTAAAGTTATGCGGGCTTGATCTTTGTCATGGGTTACGCCGGATACGACCAGACGTTCCATTCCGGAATTTTCATCCACCACCATGGTTCCCTCCTCTTCACTGAATGATGATCTGACGTGTACAGGGATGTTATATTTTTTGGCAAAACCGACCGATCGGATTTGAAGAACCTTAGCTCCCAGGCTGGCCATATTCAACATCTCATCATATGATACGGCCTTTAGCTTTCGGGCTTGCGGGCAGATATTGGGATCGGCAGTATAGACACCGTTTACGTCGGTATAGATTTCACAAACGTCTGCATTCAGCGCTGCGGCAATTGCTACAGCTGATGTATCCGATCCTCCCCGCCCGAGGGTCGTTATGTTGCCGTTCGGATCACAGCCCTGAAATCCGGCGACCACAACGATGTTGCGCTGCTGCAGCAGTTCTTTAATGCGATCGGCCCGGATATCGAGAATGCGGGCATTGCCATGGCACTGGTCGGTAAGAACTTCTGCCTGATGGCCCATCAGCGACTGTGCCGGGTAATTCATTGATTTTAGAGTCATGGCCAGCAGGGCTGAGGTCGTTTGCTCGCCGGTAGCCAGCAAGACATCGAGCTCACGCTTATCCGGCGCTTGCGAAATATTGGTAGCCATATTTATCAGATCGTCCGTAATACCGGCCATCGCCGAAAGAATGACGACAATGTCATTTCCCTGTTCATAGGTTTTTGCTATACGGGTGGCCACATTCTGAATTCGCTCCAAGGTGGCTACGGATGTGCCTCCGTATTTTTGTACAATTAAAGACATCTTCTATTCCTCTTTGACTCTCGTTTCTACAGCTTTTAGCAAATTGCCGGCCTGATGTCCATATGCAAATATATCGATTTGGCGGGATTCTTCACCAATGAGCTTAAATTGAAGCGCCAGGTGATCGGAAAGCGTATCTGCGGAAAGCTTATCAGCCCACTCGATTGCGATGACCGCATCCTGATATAGAACTTCGTCCAGGCCGATGTCCTCCAGCTCAGATATATGCTCAATGCGATATAGATCCACATGGAACAGGCGACGGCGTCCCGGGTATTCATTGATGAGGGTAAACGTCGGGCTGGTGATATGGTACTTTTCAGAAACATCAAGACCTTTTGCCAATCCCTGAACAAACGCTGTTTTGCCGCACCCAAGCTCGCCGGTTAAGGCGATGATGACGGCCTGCTTCAGCATTGCGCCCAGAGTGTGTCCCAGTCTCTGGGTTTCGGTTACGGAATGAGTCGTTATCTGGATGTGTTTATCAGACATGGGTAAAATGGAGTCGCTTAAATTCCAAATGTCAAAAAACAAAATTCCAAGTTCCAGGCATCAAATAACAAATAAATCCCAAATCCCAATTTTTCAATGACCCAAACATTTGGAATTTTTTTCATTATAGCACTTTAACTGGATTTAGACGGATGGACCTGGCGAGTTTGACGTTTCAATTAGTTTTTTGATTTCCCCAGGGATGGCGTTCATGACTTCACTGGCCAGATAACCTATTGGACCAATGGTTTTCGCAAGTGTGTCGGCAGCGGCACCGTGCACATATACGGCTGCATGGGCAGCTGCTTCCGGGGAAAATCCCTGGGTGATGAAGCCGGCAAGGACACCGGTTAAGACATCACCCATGCCGCCGGATGCCATGCCCGGATTGCCTGTGGGATTCATATATGCGCTGCCGTCGGGGTGCGCAATAACCGTTGCGGCACCTTTTAAAACCAGATGCACCTTGAAATTTGTGGCAAAATCCCGGGCGCACTGCAATCGATTCTGTTGGACTTCGGCAGGGGTTACATCCATCAGCCGTGCCATTTCTCCGGGATGGGGTGTGAGAACCGCCGGGCATTTGATTTTTTTTAAAAGTTGGGTCTGTCCGGCGATGTTGTTGAGCCCGTCGGCATCAATGACCACAGGGATCTGACTTTGGTTGATAATTTTTTTTACCAGGCTTCGCGTTTCTTCTGCCTGGCCGATACCGGGTCCGATGGCCAGACATGTTTTGCCGGCTTCCATCTTTTTTATATCTTTAAGGGCGCTGTTTCCGAGGACGCCGTTTTGGTTTTCCGGCAGGGGCGCGGACATAACTTCCAGCGCCTGGGTTTCAAGAATAGGATTAAGACTTTCGGCGATGCCCAGGGTAACCAGACCGGCACCGGCCCGCATGGCCGACATCGCTGTCATGGCGGCTGCGCCGGTTTTTCCGGGAGAGCCGGCAATAACCAGTAAATGACCGGTTCGCCCCTTGTGCGTGTCCGCAGAACGGGGTTTAAAGTAGTTCCGAATCTGTTGAGATGTCAGCAGGTATTGTTTCGGACCCACAGCCTGCACGATAGAACCGGGGATTCCAATATCGATAATTTCAAGCGTTCCGGTGTATTCGGCTCCCGGATAAGTGAAGTGACCGATTTTGGCCAGGCCAAAAGTGGCGGTGCTTTGCGCCCGGATGCAGGTGCCGCAAGGCTGGCCCGTATCTGCGTTTAAGCCGGAGGGAATATCCACCGCAAAAACCGCGCTGCCCGTACGATTAAGTGTGTTGATAAAATTTATGACTGTTTCGAATAACCCTTTAACGTCTGATGTCAGGCCGGTTCCCAGGATGGCATCTACCAGCAGGCCATAGTCCGACAGGCTGGGTTTGGTTTTTGAAAATGTATCTTCATCCGGGATTTCGATGACCTGAATATCAAGCGGCACCAGACGCTCGAGGTTGGCGGCGGCATCTCCTTTTAGGGCAGCAGTTTTGGCCAGCAGATAGACGCTAACATCGATGCCTTTTTCCGCCAGGCATCTGGCAATAACAAAGCCATCGCCGCCATTGTTGCCTTTGCCGCAAAAAATGCCCACCCCGGCCCTTACCTGGTCGCCAAATTGATCCAGTAATACGCGCGTGGCGCCCCGTCCGGCGTTTTCCATGAGCTCCAGTCCCGGTATTCCATGGGTTGCGATGGTCTGGCGATCCATTTCCTGCATCTCACCGGCGGTTACAAGAATCATCTGAGACTCCGTTAGAAATGCCTAAAGTGAGCTAAAATGACTAAAATGCCTAAAATTGTGGTTTCGCTTCGCTCGATCTTTTTTTAAAAAATGATAGAATTCATTAAATTTAGGCACTTTAGATCATTTTAGGCAATTTAGGCACTTTGTTTGGGTATTTGGGTCACTTTAGCTCACTTATAATATATGTATAATGCCGTTAAAGGCTTACAATGCCCGGATCAGCTCGATCATCTCTTTTACAGCCGTTTGCATTCCCGTCAGGAGTGCGCGCGAGACAATACTGTGGCCAATGCTGAATTCATCGATTTCGTTTAGGCCGCTAAATGCTTTGATGCTTTTATAGCACAAGCTGCTTCCGGCCTTAACACTGAGATTGAGTTTGTGAGCAAGTTTGATGGCCTCGACAATCCTTAAAAAGGCATGGTGTCGTTTTTGGGCTGTTTTGGCTTCGCAAAATGCACCGGTATGAATTTCCACAATGCCTGCATTTGTTCTGTGGGCCTGTTTGAGCTGTTCCGGCTCCGGGTCGATTAGAATGGCTACAGGTATGCCGCTGTTTTGCAAGGTGTCAACGGTTTCCGTTATTTCGTCTTTGTGGACAACCAGGTCCAGACCGCCTTCGGCGCTGAATTCCTCCCGTTTTCCCGGCACCAGCGTTACGTGTTCCGGCTTTATATCCAGAGCCATGCCGACCATTTCAGTGGTTGCAGCCATCTCCAGAATCAGTTTACTCTGAATCGTCTGGCGAAGAATTCGAACATCCCGGTCACGAATATCACGTCGGTCGTTGCGCAGATGCACGGCGATACCGTCGGCACCCGCCAATTCAGCCATCAGAGCGGCTG
>Ga0255055_10000580_pt1 | contig 28294 bp, 25 predicted proteins | sample JV7_2_27_MG_FD_188633 | JGI IMG/M metagenome (GOLD analysis project Ga0255055, IMG submission 188633) | Seawater microbial communities from Jervis Inlet, British Columbia, Canada - JV7_2_27 | ecosystem: Environmental > Aquatic > Marine > Inlet | place: Canada: British Columbia | collected...
GCCCAGCTCTGTTCCCAGCCTGCTTCGCCTCTTGCCCTTTTTGTCCGCCATCACGTTGCCCAGCTCGCCCTCTGTTCCCAGCCTGCTTCGTCTCTTGGTCAGCTCGCCCTTCATCCCCAATGGCTGTTTGTAGCATCGTATCAACAGCATTGTAAAAGTCGTCCCCATTATTACCGCGGTCGCTTATAACTTGAAATACACGAAAAAAACGCTGAACAGCTCGTTCGGGCAACAAGTTAAGAGAACCAGCAATCTGGAAACTAGAAAGTACACCGTTTATCTTTACTGCCAGGGGGAGGCGCGCATCGGACAGTCTCTTCGGAGTTCTATCTCCAAGCCACTGTACAATCTGCTGTCTTGATCCGAATACTTGTATGAACTCCTGGTACAGCTTTTGGAGTTTTTTCAAATCGAGCCTTCCTCCTTGTTGGGAGATTCGACCCTTTATGTACCTGAGGAAGCTAATTACGACCTGTGTGGGCGAACCAATGAATGGTAGCAGTTCGGCTTTCAGGGGGTTAGGGGCCTCAGTCTCTATAAAGTGTCTAAGTCCCCGTTTATGTTCATCCTGAATACCATAGTTGTCTTTTAGTTCATCAAGGAAGACTTCAAGGGACTCAATGCGTTTGCCCTCTCCAACATATTTCGCCAGAGCCTTCCAATCACGTTGAAGTTTGCTCTCATTTTGATCAGTTCTTCCTGAATCATAGAGGCTATTAAGGGCTAGCCGGAGTTTCATGAGCTCGGCATTTCTAGCCGAAAGGAATTTATTCAAAGAGGGGCGCCACAGAGATGCAATCTTGTCCCATGTTCCCGGAGGTGCTGCCTTGCTCTTTGAGATAATGAGTCGGGTTATCTTCGGCAGACCAGCCTTCATGTTGGCAACTGCCACCCCATCTAGCTTCTTAACTAAGTCCCATGCCTTCCCTGTCCGTAGGGCGGTCGGTGTAGATTCTACCAGGATATTTAGTGCATCAAATCGCAACTCGAGGTCATCCACATGTTCCTTATCACTCAGCAGCTGCAGCTTCTTCTCATCACTCAACACCTTCTTACCCTTACTCTTCTTCACCTCATCTTTGACCTCCTTTACTTGTCTCTTGACCTCACTGTCGAGTAAGGAAGCGGCAGCTCGTTCCTCTGGACCGAGTGCTGTCGCCGCAGTCAACATTGGCGCATCCTGGGGGAGTTTTGCCCTTCTTCGGGCCATTCGGGCTCGTAAGATTTTTACGGCCCTTCTTTTTTGGGGGAGAACGCGCGTCTCTCTTTTTTGCTCCCAGAGCTCAAGGTTTGTTTCATTGGATAACTCGTTTTGTCTCCAAGCTTTTCCACCATCTGTAGTGGAGAGTGTGTTCATGAATACCTCTTCGGCAGCTGGAGGTGCTCCCCAGTATTTGATCCATGTCCTGAACCAACCTTTCCAACTGCGCCTCGACCTCTCACCTTCGGCCATGAATATCCAGCTTCCTATGACAGGTAAGCGGTCCAAGTGTGGTGGTAACAGAGCACCTTGTGGATTAACTGGGTTCAGTTGCTCTTCCGCGTGATCCTCCCGTGTTCTGTAATCGTTGTAAGCATTAGTAAGTGCTTGTGGTGCTTGGGCTACCCCTGGGGCAGCCCAAAGGATCCTAGGAGTAACGCCGTCATCGTGTAAAAATAAAGGATTTGTGTTCCATCTTTGATACTCATTTACTCGAGTTTGTGCTTGTCCACTTTTTCGGGTTATAGTTATCCAACTTCTCTCGGCATATAGGGGTATTTCTTGATGAATGTTGTCTTCAAGAATGCTTGTAACGACGGCTGCTCTAGTTGCGTTAGCTTGTCCGGTCCCCTTTTCTTGTTGGGCGAGCATAGCGAGACGAACCCCCATTGGAGCCCGGGCCAGGGGAGGTCCTCCTGGCATATTTCCCGAGCTTGTACCAGTAAAAGGCTTCTCAACTTCGACGAGCAACATAAGGTTCTGTTGAGTCCGGAGGTACTCATGAGTTCTGAATGTCAAGGGCAAGTTGCCTGCGACGGGGGCGATCATGTTGGAAAGGGTCAAGGTCCCCATGGCACCGTTTTGGGCAACGACCGTAGTCCCGGCCGGAATACCACCCCCTGACACCCTCATCCCGGCGACGATCCTAGGATCTACGGCATTGTTTGGCAGATCGACGACTGGGGCAGGGGCTTGTGCGGTCGTGACATTGACGGTGAATGTTGCGGGAACGCGTCCGCGGGCATGAGGGTTTTGCCCGCCCCAAACATGCTGCATTAATTCTCTCCCCCATGGAGTGGCCCTTGGGTTGAGGGTGTAGAGCGACGCTTCAACGATTTTTCCACTCGTTGGGATAGCATCACCTCTTGAGTTTGGTAAGAGGGAGGGCTTGTAGCCATTCCACCGTACAGTCGCATCCTTCAGTCTCGACAGATTCGCAGTTGTAACACCCTGTGGCGCCGTTACGATCAGCATTAAAAGGCGCCCAAAGGCCCATGGACCAACTGGTCGGAAAGGCACTACTCCCAAAGGAGTATAGCTCCGTACATTCCACCATGATTGCTGATAGTGGGTTGTCCTAACTCTGTTATCGACAGAAAGGTCACCCCCCACCTCTCCTCGGCCTGATCTTACTACATTAGAGGCAGCTGTGAGCCAGTCTTTTTGGAGGAACTTAACTACCTCCTTCTGGGCTTCGGCAGCAAGTAGTTGGCCTCGCATCCTTCCACGTTCAGCTTTTCTCTGATCAGCATCTCGTGCGATATTCTTACCATTTCCGCCTCTCTGGACTCTCAGGGTACGTCTTCTGAGATTCAGCTTCCGTTTCCTTCTAAAACTGTGTCGGTGTCGGCGCTTTCGTATCTTTTTGAAGACCCTATGCCGGAGATTCCGTCTGGTCTGCCGTCTGATTTTCTTTATTTTTCTGAGTCGCTTCGGGGTGAATCGCATGATTAGTATACATAAATACGATATTTTTTTATTGTGACCTTATATCAATGAGTTGTTCCAGTCAAATCCCACCTATGAACATCGCAGCAACTAAAGAGAAGTGTTCTGGTGACTGCTCTTATACATTCGATTATGGTCCATCAAGTTCCTGTGTGGTCGCGGTCAAGGACAATTATTTAGACATCGCCTTTGACGGGACAGCTGTTGTTACCTTCAAGGGGATACCTATGGGAGTAGCCGGTGCCCGTCTCTACCAACCATCCCTTCACCTATTCGGGGGCCAACCGGCAGATGCCGAGCTAATCGTACAGCACAGCGGTGGCGGACAGACGCTCCTTGTCTGCATCCCAATCACGTCAGGGTCCAGTCCCTCCTCTTTTTTCCAGTTCATCCCCTTTATGTCTGGATCGGAAACGGACAATCAGTCCATCCCTGTATCTAATTGGAGCTTAAATAGTGTGGTCAAACAGGGAGCATATTACTTCTATATCGGACCGACACCCTACCTACCATGTACTGGGCAGAACAATATCATAGTGTTTGATGTTGCGAGTGGGGGGGCGATCATGAGTCCGACGGACATGAAGACGCTTAAGGCGCTGATCAAGCCAAGTGGGACAAATGCTAGCGATCTTGTCGCTGCCACAGCCACTACACCCGTGCTACTATATAACAGCGGTGGCTCTAAATTAGGGACGGCCTCAGCAGCAACTTCGGAAACTCTGACATGTAGCATTGTCCAGGCAGGGAAACCATCTACAATTCCAGCTCTGGATACGGGTAACCCTTGGACATCTCCTACGATGATATTCCTTTATGTTATTGTGGCCCTAGGAGTCATTGCTGGTTTTTATACTTTATTCACATGGTTGTTTCGCAAAACGGGAGGCGGCGGAGGAGGCGCTAACCCGCCGCCCTCGTTGCAGTCTGTTGGAGTCAAGACGGGCGACCCCATGGATGATTACTAATGGAATGAGTATTATTCTGAAAAAAGAATGATACTTATTGAAGTTTGGCCGCATCATGAAGATTATCGAGAACTGGTTTGTATGAAGCGCTAGGTCCCGCAGTGTGGTTGAAAGTATATGGAATCTGTTTGGCGATGACGGTCTCTTCAACAGTAACGGGAAACTGGTTCAATGCCGATAATGTCCTCGCTTTACGAGCCTCTGTATGGATGTATGCACCAGCTGCTGGTTTTTTTTGCCTTTCTGACCGTTTTATGAGTTCATAGGCTGCTACTAGTCCGAGTGCACCTATAATGGGGTGGGCGCCAAATAAGGCCAGGGCGAGGATGACAACAACAACCTTCCCGAATATAGTATTGACCATTGCTGCGATCATTGGGGGAATAGGATAAGTGATAGGACAAGAAATGATGAATAGTGCAAGAGAAGCGGCTACAATATAGCAGAGTATACTGCCTCCAAGAAACGGATGTGATGGTCGGGATTGTCGAGGTGGCATATATCATAGCAGTAGATTATATCTTTTCCACAAATTGAATGAAATGAAATGGTCTAAATCCCCAGCTACTACTATCAGTATATGGAAGAACCAGCAACATACTTGGGACCCAAGGGATATACAGTAAGGAAAGACAACCTCCCTATCGAGGAGCAGGAACTCATAAGGAAAGACCTAACAGTGAAGCCGTTTGTCCCTAAAAGTTCAATGGCACGACCTACGCCCTTCCCGGTGTACAGAGAGTCTGCTCGGAAATTCTATCTGCCAAGGTTCTATGGAATCCGAACATATGGTCCCCCCGAGGCTGACATTATTGGCGACGGTCTTCCAATTTCCCTGCAGTTCAATGGGGAGATGCATCCATTTCAAAGACCAATTGTCAAGAAGTACCTCAAGTGTGCGAAGAAAGAGGGAGCTGGTCTGTTGGAGATCCACTGTGGAGCAGGTAAGACTTGTATGGCATTGAAAATTATTGCTGAGCTTTCCCGGAAGACATTTGTGATCGTCCACAAGATGTTCCTTGTCAGACAATGGGAAGAGAGAATAAAACAATTCCTTCCTGGAGCCAGAATCGGGCGGATCCAGGGTGCCGTTGTAGACATTGAGAATAAAGATATTGTGATTGGTATGCTGCAATCTCTGTCGATGAAGTCCTATCCGCTAACCTTATTCAAGTCTTTTGGTCTCCTCATTATAGATGAAGTTCATCATATTGGCGCCGAGGTGTTTAGTCGCGCTTTATTCAAGATTGTAACACGTTATACGCTTGGGTTATCGGCAACCATGAAGAGGAAGGATGGACTCACCCCCATCTTCAAAATGTTCCTTGGGAAGGTGGTTTACAAAAAGGAGCGAGAGCCTTCAGGAAATGTGGTCGTGCGGGCTATATGTTATACGAATAGTGACCCCGCATTCTCCCATGTTATTCTCAACTTCAAAGGGCAGACACATTATACCTTGATGATCAAGAAATTATGTGAGTTCAATCGTCGAAGTCAATTCATTATTCGAGTGTTGGTCGATGCCCTGGCACGTGATTCCCAACAACAAGTAATGATATTGGCACATAACTTGAGTTTACTCCGTTATTTGTATGAGGCTATCGAACACAGAGGAATTGCCTCGGTCGGATGGTATGTTGGAGGAATGAAGCAGGCGGCACTTGACCTCAGTGAAAAGAAGAAGATTATCATAGCTACATATGCAATGGCGGAAGAGGCTCTAGATATAAAAACTCTCAGCACACTTATTATGGCTACTCCAAAGGCAGATGTCCGCCAAGCGGTGGGTCGTATACTTCGTCGCAAGGATGTGAAGGCTAGTGTCTATGACATCGTGGATCAACATGATGTCTTCAAGAGACAGTGGGTGAAAAGGCGGAGGTGGTATAACAAGCAGAAGTTTGAGGTAAGAATTACAGATATGGAAGGTTATGCTAATGATAGTTGGGAGATACTAAGTAAGGGTGGAAAGTGTTCAGCCTTGGAGAAGGAAGCGCCTGATCCCTTACTGCAGGGAGTCTGTCTTCTTACAGATGATTGATTACTTCGCCCGTGCTCTCATCTTTCTGCGATTTCTCTGTAGACGACGAACCCTCTTCTTCTTCCATTTCCAGCGCATTTTGGCAGTTGATTTTTTGTAAGGACATCCGTGACCCATTACTACAAATAGGCCGGATGATATCTTTACATGGTTTAAAGGGTAAGGTATTCTTATATTCAATGAATCAGTTCTTCGACAAGATTTATGTTGTCACCCTCGAGAGCTCCAAGAATAGGATAGAATCAATGGAAAGCCAGTTCAAGAGACTCGGTATCAAGAACTATATCATGTTCCCGGCTGCTGCGGAAGATGAGCGCAGAGCAAGGGGGAGTAGGGAGGAACTCATAAAAGAACAGATGTGGGCTTTTCCCGGTAACAAGTTTCATTGCACGATGGAGTGTTCATGTCACGGAGCCGGTCATGTTCTTAGTGATGGTCAGATTGCTAGCTCCGTCTCCCATGCTAGAGTGTATGAGGATATTGCCGCAAAGGGGTATTCTCGCTGTCTTGTTCTTGAAGATGACTGTGTTTTCTTGGATGCTGTTCAGAAGTTTGATGAAATAATAAAGGATCTCCCGGATGACTGGGACCTGTTATACCTTGGACAGCCCGAGCTGATTACAGATTGGAATAGTACAGAGATCGGTTCGGATTATTTAAAACGGTTGGTACATGGTGTAGCTTTGTCGCATATATATGGGATCACTGGGGATGCCGCAAAGATTATGGCCAAGGATATTTTTCCAATCCGCGCAGCTTCCGATGGCTACTTAGCTCATTTTGTCGTCACCGAGAGATTACTGGAGAGAGCATTTATCAGTAAAATTTCTCTAGCCTTAAATGGGAGCTTGACGGGACACTTTCAGACTTTTCTTGGACCATATTGATTGTTGCCATATGTATGCTAAATTATACATATGGAATGTAATTAGGACCAAAAGTTAGCCGGTGTTGCGTTCGAGCTAGCTTGGTCATATGCCGCAGGGTGCGTGTTTTTCCCTGTGAAATGGTTATACTGGTCATTACAGTGGTTTGTTCTGGTGATTGGGGGTGGCTGCGCTAACATACCATCTGTGACCCATGTCCCGCCCGGGGCGACACCAGGGATGCTCAAGGAAGGTGTGAAGGCAACGTTGCTCTGGTATTGAGAATATCCACCCCTTTGGGCCTTGCGATATGGGCGCCGCGTCTTCTTCTTCCCTTGGGCATGCTTCTGGAAATGGCGGCCTCTATGAAATCTTGTATCGCGTTTTCCCGTGCGATAGTTAATGCGGCCCTTGTTTGTCTTCGACTTGGTTCCAGCCTTTCCCGAGCCACTTTTTCTCCTCCCGCGATATGGGCGCAGCGTCTTCTTCTTCCCTTGGGCATGCTTCTGGAAATGGCGGCCTCTGTGAAACCTAGTATCTCGCTTTCCCGTGCGATAGTTAATGCGACCCTTGTTTGTCTTGGACTTGGTCCCAGCCTTCCCTGACCCGCCCGCCTGTCCCCTGCTAAAAGGTCGTTGTTTCTTCTTGCTTCCTCGTGGGCTGCGGTATCTGTGCCGCTTGCCCTTAGGACCTTTTCGATCGTAATATTTTGAACTCTTTTTGGTGGTAAAGTCGAGCTCACCAGGATGAGTCTTGGATGGGCTTCCCCGTCCGAAGCCTTTTGTGGACTTTTTAGGATGGAAGCCTGTACCACAGAGGAATGCCCCGCCAGATTGGGAAATGTCGATCATGTGTGTTGTCTTCTTTGTGGTGCCTCCACGGCGTGTGCGTCTGCCTCCCTTTCTGCTTTTTCGCCTGCCTCCATGTGATACTTTGACGTGCGACAGCTCTATGGATTTTTTTCCTATACCACCACGGCGTGTGCGTCTGCCTCCCTTCCTCTTTTTCCGGCTTCCTCCAACGCATTGTTTGATGGTGTATCCCTCGATATCAGCATATGTTCCCGAGAACAACTGATTTAGTTTGGGGTTACTTACATTGACCTCATACCCCACCGCACCTTGTTGATTTTGTAGATCCACGGCCGATGGGGCTGGTATACGCCCTCCTCCGCGCTGAGTGGGGGTTGCAATTTCACCAGCACCCAGACCAGATGGACGCGATATACCGCAGCCCGGTGCCCTCACAGAAGGGGGTCTGCCGTACCCTTCCCCACTTTTAGCTGCCGCTGCTGCCGAAGCTGCGGTCATACCATAACGTACGCCACCCTTCTGGCCCTGAGATTGAACGCACTTCCCATCGGGGGTCACACCGCAACCAGAGACTGCGCCCTGATTAGAGGCTAAGAAGTTTCCCGTGTGTGTGTTAAGAGGATTTGCTAAAGGTCCCGACATCGACATATATAATCTACTAAGATTATTATATATAAACGGGTCGAGCCCCAGACTATCTCTTGAACTTCCTGTATGGTACATCCTTAGCCCTACAGAGCTCTTTGTCTGTAACTTCTATGGGTTTCCACGATCGCCATCGCTGGATATAACTACAACGCATTCGTAATTCTTTCTCAAGATCGACAAATTTGTCCTCCGTTATGTTCTCAAATTCTTCTTCATCATCACTTTCCTCGAGGGCGTCCAAATTGACATTCTCCTTGATATCTCGGAACAGACTATTCATAAACATACTTGTTTTATAGTCTGGTATACAGGCGTAGCCTACAATTTCGAGCCCCTGTTCTCCTCGTGCGGATATCTTATAAATATCTCGAGTAACAGATGCTGTTATTGAGAACACCATTTCTTCATATGTTGTATGAGTCATCCTCTCATTGAGGAAGGGTCCTCTTCTGTTAAGATTTCTATGCTGTAAGCAGAATATATCATATGGTAGGTTATTTACAGAGGAGAGAATCTTCTTTTTGTTACTAGCAATTAGAGGTTGTCCGAAGATGACTTCATGGGGAGATAATGCGGCCGGTCTAGTATAATGGACAAGCATGTTGGCAATCTTGGTGAGTTTGGTCTTTTGAGTCGCCGCCAGAAGGGGCTTCCCACGAAGGAAAAATATGTCCTCTATACTGAAAAATGTAGCCGGTTTCACGACAAATATAGTTCCATAGATGATCGTCCCAGTGCCGTGACACAATTTCTCATCGAAGCAAGCTGGTCGCAGAGAAATACTTTTTATGGCCTTTCGTGATCTGTCCAGCTCGAGGAACAGGCATACAGCTTCATGTCCATGCATCCGGAACCAGGCAAAGTACTTCCGCCCTTTCGGGATGGCAAGTATAATGTTGTCCTTCTGCTGAACATTCTTATGGGCTATCTTTTCATAAGAAAGTTCAATGTTTGGGAATCCATCCAATATGGTTCTCTTATCGGTGTTCGAAAGTTTCATAGTTACTGCTGATATCTGAGGAGCTGACTCTATTATGTTTATACAGTTTCATAATTTGCGCTGAAGTTCCCCTCAAATGCTTTACCCGCTGTTGAAGGTAACCGGGACTCATCCGTCTTTGACAAACTCTTCAGGTAGCTCTGAAGTTCTGCCTTCATCCTATTGCCTGGCTCGGCGGACTTCTCACCAGCCATTGTACGATATATTTCCTCATACTGTTTCTTTGGCTTGTTTACTAAATCTTTTACCTTGGGTGTGGTGAGGTTAGACTTGAAAAAGACATAGATGTAGTGTATTGCGGCAATAAGTACTAGGGACATTGTAACCTGCTTTATGACCCATAACAACATTACATATCGGCTACATTACTTTAGAGCAGATAGAAACGAGATGACCTCGGCACGGATTTCTCTGGGTCGTCCCCTAGACTCGAAATAATAGTCGGTTATCTCTCCATCGACCTCCTCCACGACGAATGTTATAGGAGACGAAGATGCAAGTTTGTAGGAGGTGGTTGTCTCGATTCCGATAATATGCTCGATGGGCAATCGATATGCTTCGCTGCCCTGCCGCCTTCTAACATCTGCTTGATAAAGGGCACGTTTTCCAATATAGTTACTATTTTTTGATGTCTTCTCATCTATCTGTAGCTTGTATTTGTAGAGACCCCCTTTATCGTAGAAGTAAAGACCATCTTTGGCGAACATAACACTCCGTTTTACTTTTTTGGCATTGGTAAGCTTATGTAACTTTTTTTGGTGTCCAACTGGCTTACTCATATCTAGATAATATCGCATACTTGCATAAATTGATTGTAAACTATTTAAACCCATTTCTGATACTAGACCATAATGCCAGTAAAGTTCGTTCTCATTCAGAAGGATGGTCGTCTTAAAGACGCCACCATTAAAACATTCAAGTTAGCAGATCTCTATAAGAAATGTAAGTTCAAAAATGACAGTGACTTTGTAGGAAGGGCAACTTGGAAGCATGGCGACAAATTTGTTACATTGTTTGCGAAGGATGCTGGTCGCGCTGGCGGGGAGAATAAGTATGACCTCCCACCACCGGTGGATACAACTTTATATTTTGGCACGATGGTTGTGATTTCACATAATCAGAATGTTCCTTCTGATGACAATATGGAGGATATAACAGTAGAAGGCTGGAAGGCTCTATATTCGCGTTTATTCAAGGGTTTCGAAGATCTCGGCGATGTTGATAGTTTCAGCGAGGAGGAATACCACCATCCGGATACCCTTACGAAGGAAGGTTATTTGAAGGATGGGTTCGTTGTTGAAGATGGTGCCGCCTCAAAGAGTGATGATAGTGAGGAGGAGGAAGAGTATACAGCGGAGGAGGATGATGACAATGATGACGATAGTACGAATGAAGATGATGATGACGACGGGGATGAGGATGAGGAGGCCGTATATGGAAAAGAATCTGACGTGGAATTGCCACAAGTCGATGAAGAGGAAGAGGAGTGGGTAAGCGAGGAAGATACAGAAGAAGATGAGAATGACAATGGTTCTGAGCTAGAGGAGGAGACATATACCGAATGATGAAAATTGAATAAAGAGATTGTTCGGTTTATTGGTTATAGAGAATATGAATATTGCTAACCCAGACTTATTTAGGAGCGATCTGCGAAAGAAGGTGAACAAGCTTATTCGGAATAAGAAGTTGACTTTAAATTTGGAGAAAGGTGTTTACAATTATGCTATTGGAATCGCCCGCGAGAAAAATGTTGTGCGGAAATGGGATAACCCGCACTTTCAGAGGATTTACATGGACCGTATTCGTACGGTATATGCCAATCTGTCGAAAAGTAGTCTAGTCGGCAACAAGAATCTAGTGAGACGGTTGCGAAAGGGGGGAATAACTCCTAGCCAGCTTGCTTTCATGAGCCATCAGGAGATGTTCCCGGAAAAATGGAATAAATTAATCAATGCGAAGATCGAGCGTGATCGACACGCTACAGAGGTAGATATGTCTGCTGCTACTGATGAGTTCTGGTGCTTTAAATGCAAAAAGAGGCAGTGCACATATTACCAGCTTCAGACACGTTCTGCGGATGAACCGATGACAACATTTGTCACATGTATGCATTGTGGTAACAGATGGAGGTGCTAATGACCGTAGTCTCTGTGAGGTGCTCAAATCCCTTAATCCTCTCTCCCAGGTGATGGGAAGGAATTCCAGGGGCCCCTTTTCCTCATTTCTTCTCTTGTTTTGACGTTAGCTGGGTCGCGAGAGCCAAACTCTTCGTCATATTCTATTCTATTCTCCAAGTCATTTACGAGTTCGCGAAGAGCAGCTTGTTTTCGTATTTCATTCGTACTGGATATTCTTGTTGTCGTGGTCGCATTGTCCGGGGAATTTTTATCCTTCTCAAACCCAGGCGTGTGGAACTTTTTTTTTATTACTGGATCATCCTGATATTCGTATAGGCTACATCCATATTTTGGGAAATATAGGTCCTTTCCATTGTATGTGGCAAAGGTGCGGATTCCTCGTTTACTCTTCATTGCTCGTAAGACAGAAACTATCATTTTATAAGATGGAGATATAAATCTCTGATAAGATTCGCATCCGTGACAAATCTCATTTTTATATGTGTAATATAACAATGAGTACTGGTAATACAGGTCCTTCAAATCAATGCGTATGCTGTTCTAATGCCGCGTCCTCGGGTGCTCCTGGTAGGAGCAGGACGGCCGCCGGTAGGGCGATCTGCAGGAATAGATGGCCAAGTCGGCTTACAACACCATTCACAATGTCACCGCCATATCGACCATCACCATGTCCTACGGGTACTACTTGTATTCAGCCAACTTGTTGCTCCGGTTTTAGTCGTGGTCTTGGTATTTATACACGTATGCAAGCTAATGGGAACATCATCCCGCGGACCCACAACCAAAACGGGCGATGGAACTTCTCAGCAACCAATACGAAAATGTTCCCGATAACATCCTATTGTAAGGTGGACCCCACCGCGGTCCTTCGTCCCTGTTCAGACCCATGCAAGTGTACGTGTATCACCCTATCTAATGGCAAGGTCGGATGTCTGGGCGGGACGGTAAGGAGGTATAGCAATGTTCCTCCGTCAGACCCATACCGTGTAGCGTCTGTTCGACAGGCAAGGAACATTTTTGTGAATACGGCATACCAGATGTCGAAGAATGAGAGAATCGCATATCTTAGTAAAAATAGGGCATACCTATGGCGATAGATGGGTATAAGTTTTCCTTAATATATAGAAAATGGCATCTAGTTATGTGGGACTGCTCACTACTGACAATTATTTGCCCGGTATTCTAGTTGTAGCCGAGTGTCTTCGCCGTACCGGATCTCGGTATCCATTTCATGTGTGTATCACGAATAAGCTAAGTCGTGCAACACGAAAAATACTTCGTCTTCACAAGATTCCAACCATTGAGGTTGGAGAGATTACTGTTCCAAAACTCAATCGGAAGCACAGATGGTTCACAACCTTCACAAAGTTACATGTCTTCTCTTTGACGCAGTTTAAGAAGATCGTCTATATAGATGCTGATATGCTGATTTGCTCAAACCTCGACCATCTCTTCGGCAAACCGCACTTATCGGCAGTGAACGCAGGTGGTCTCGTAGAGCGCACCTGGAAGGGGCTCAACAGTGGCCTAATGGTGATCTCTCCAGAAGCGGGTGCAATAGAGCGAATGATGGCAATAGTCTCACGGGACGGGATCGATAAGTTTAATGGTGACCAGTGTGTTATTAATGCCGAGAATCCTACTTGGCCTGACATGAAGACCCTTCACTTAGATCATACATATAATATGCCGCATCAGCATGTTAGTAGAGTAAAGAAGGACCATGGAATCCAAATGATCCGTTCTCTCGGTGAGATGTCCCGGGGAAAGGGGCCAGCAAATCTTATAAAAGTAATTCACTTCTGGGCTCATGCTGGAGCTCCCTGGGATGTTCTAGCCAGAGGGCTTACACTGCCCCCGGGTGATATCGGAGTGACGTATAGACTGTGGATACAACTCTACCATGAGATCACCAGAAAAAGATGAGCGCAAGAAGAAAAATGACAATTTGTCTAAAGATAGAATGCTATTTAGAATTGGAGCATCTCAAGGTCTGCTACCTTCCAGTACTCATTCCCTCCATGAGGAAGTGGACGCCGAATGATATATGGGAGCCGTCCTTGCCTTAACTCTTCCACAGCAATAGTTTCTCCTCGAATCATCTGCTCGGGGACCTCTATCAAAGGATCAGCCCCATGAGCAAGCTGTTTGGCACGTAAACCCAATATACGTGCTCTTTCATACTTCGTCAAGAAAGGTACTGTCTTATGCAGGGGGTCGATGATGATGCCCTTCTTATTGCGGGTTACACTCGAAAGAGTCAATATCTCATCGTAGTTTGATTGTCGTATTTCGGGATGGTAATCAATAAGCGTATCTCTCTGAATACCACTCTCTAACTTATTAAGCGCGTCTTCATCATCACTGACAACACCTTCTTCTTCTTCTTCTTGCTTGGAACTGGCAACTTCCCCCGTAAATGGACTATCGATGGTCATATCGGGGATAACCAGCTCCTTCTCTTCCTCGCCCTTATTTAATTGTGGTTCCTGGGGTGGGGTTGGTTCTCGTTCATATACCACGTTATCGTCACCTTCATCGTCGCCTTCATCGTCGTCACCGCTACCACCATACGCATCAGCAAGTATAAGTTCACTAAGATCGGCGGTTTCCACAGCGCCTTTCTCTGATTCTATGATAGCATCCGACTCGTCAATCCCTATTATTCTCCAAACATCTTTAAGATCCTCCGCAAGAGAAGGCGAGGGAGATTTCGGGTACCAATACACCATGTCACCATCCACTAGTTTCGAGGGCTCCCCATAGCCCCCCCCATAGCCCAACTGGGGTGTTTCGTCTGTTGCAAAAGGAGAAGATTTTTCTTCGGCAGGTATTTTGGTGCTCATTTGCTCTATACACTACAAATAGAATTTATATGGTTTTCAATTTCCTCATCATATATCTCGCGCACTTTTCCAAACGGTATCGCAAGTACTGCATATATAGACGAAACTCATGTTAGTGTCATCATAGCGCACATATATAACCTCATTAGGGGGCCCGTCATCTTTTCCTCCCTGGTTGGACGGACAACTCGCGCTTGGACATTTGATGTTGGTCAATCTCGGAAGCGTGGGATCAAGTTTTGTGTATTCGTTTATAACGTGTCCGAATGACGATACTGTTTTTCCACTGACTTGTGTTTTTGATATGCATATGTTGTCAAGGTTGGCGCCAAGAGCATTGTCTTCGTGTCCGCATTTACGACAATAGTATATAAGCTTATCATAATTGGCACCAGCTAAGCGTATATAGTACATATTCGAACATTCTGAGCAAAAGTGCATGTTTTCTTATAGAGTAAGGGGCATATTTTATATATCAATTTTTGGTTAAGTTCGCAATTGCTAAAAGCAGTTTACCGTGGAGCTTCAAATAGTTGATTTTGTCATTCATGTTATATATGCCCGCCGCTCGCGGGCCATCGTTATCCTCGTTTTTCGCTAGTTCTTTGAGACGAGTGAGGATACCAGGGCCGGCTTTTTTCATATGTTTCAAGATGATCGGAAAAAATCCCGCGAATATGTCGGGCAAACGGCTCTGATTAATCATCCCGAGAATGGCGGTTTTGTAGTTCCGGTAACGGATGATATCATTATACGGCCCGAATGACTTATGGGTTTCCTTCACTCCTGGTTCATTCAATAAAGGTTTATTGTGGAAGAGGGTCACTAGAGTTAGAAGTACACTACGAATTGTTTGGCATGAGGTCCATTGCTCCCCTTTCCATGTATTTAGAACGGAGAGACACACCTTTCCATTCCTGTATAAGTTCGGGTTGAAACGAGTTTTGCCATCACCAGTAGCAAATTCAAGCCTAGGGGGTTTGTAAGGATAATCTGGAGGAAATTTGAACACAAATAAGTAGATACCATCAGCATACAATGAGTCCTCGGGACCTATGATTAATGCATAACCCCTCATACAGTTTTCATCATCATGTGCGTAGTGTATTCCGTGTTCGGTAAGAGGGTGCTTCAATATGGAGCGCACATCCTTAAGGAGGCGGTTCTGTGTTTGCCGACTGACGAATGGCTTTGAGACAGAGGAAGTCATCTTTTGATTATTATCTTTAGAGGTGTTTAAATGCCTATCATAACTTGTATTTATGAGACGAGGTATGGTAGGAGGTTGAAAAGTTTTTGATTTTGGAGGATAGTTAAAAATTGATATAAAAATTTCCTTGCCTATGTTAGTATCAAAAATGAGCAAGTGGAGACAGTATCTTAGCTCTTTCCAATGCACTGATAGGGCTCAAGTGACCCATACGCGTATTCCTGGCCCGGGGGGTATTCATGGTGGCAAGTATAATATACCCGATAGCGAGATGTCAAGCTTCTATCGGAAGTATGTCAAATATATTATGTCTCGTGGGGATACGGTACGGGAGTATCTTACAGAGAGACAACTACCTGAAGCGGGACCTATATTGGTTGACCTCGATATTAGATATGATACTTCGATACAAGAACGCCAACATGACTCCGACCATTTGACGGATCTTATGACTATGTATGAGGAAGAATTGTCGAATATATTAGAGATCCCGCCGGGAAGCAGGTATCCGATGTATGCGTTTGAGAAGCCTCATGTGAATTGTCAGGACAATTGTACAAAAGATGGCATCCATATTGTGATTGGTATAGAGTTACCACATCACGTGCAGCAGTATCTCCGCAAACGGGTTCTTGAACATATTGATAATAAAATCGGAGATCTTCCTCTGGAAAATGATTACGAGAGTGTGATCGATCCATGTATTCCAAAGGGGAAGACAAACTGGCAGCTCTTCGGTAGCCAGAAACCAGGGAATGAAGCTTATGAGATTGTAGCGAGACATGATGTTGTTAAAGGTGGTACAGAAGAAGAGGACGACTGGGTTGAGGAACACGATATAAACGAACCAAATTATGAAGAGCTCTTACCTCTCGTAAGTGCTCGCAATCGAAACTGTGTTAAGTTCCCTATCAAACCTGCGGCTCTAGAGGCTGCACAAGCATTTCTACGACCAGCTCGGACTGTGAGAGTGAGACGTCCGCCTAGAGGTGTTAGCATCCAAAGAGCTAGTCGGCATATGTTTGAGGAAATCAAGGATCAGGAGGGCCTAGATAAATTGGTAGAGGATATTCTAGATGAATTCGTTCAGGAGGGAAAATATCCTCTGAGAGAGATCCATGAGTTTACGATGCTGTTGGGTCAGAAGTATTATAGTCCCTATGAACAGTGGCTCCAGGTGGGGTGTGCGTTGTATAATAGCCATTGGAAATTGTTCCCAACCTGGATGATGTTCTCTGCGAAGTCCCCTTCATTTAATTTCGAACAAATAGGTGAGTTCTTCTCTCTGTGGTCTAATGGATTGACCGAGAATAGTTCTGGAGAATCCCTTCGTCATGGATCTATCATGTATTGGGCGAAGCAGGAGAATCCCGAAGAATATAAACGTGTGAAAGAAAGGACAACCAGCCATTATCTGGACCTTTGTCTGAATGGAGAGACTGAGTATGATCTTGCGACCGCTCTATATCAAATGGAAAAAGATCGCTATAGGTGTGTAAATATCCCGAAGAAGTTTTGGTATGAGTATCGTGATGGACGGTGGCATGAGATCCAGGTTGGAACTTCTCTCAGACGGAAGATTTCGGATAAGGTATCACAATATTATTCTGGTCAGTCGAGGAAGATTCTTGATAGGTTGACTGGAGGAGGGATAAGCGAGGAAGAGAATACCAAGTTACAGAAACGGGCAAGTAAAATGTCACAACTATCTCTTCGTCTACGAAGGAATCAGTTTAAGAGTGGGATTATGCGTGAGGCTGCTGAAGTATTCTTCGACAAGAATTTCCTAGACAAGTTGGATGCAAATCCAATGTTGTTATGTTTTAAAAATGGTGTAGTGGACTTCGAAAAGAAAGAGTTCCGCCCAGGAAGGCCAGAAGACTTCTGCTCCCTCTGCACCCGATCCGAATATGTCGAGCTGGATGATCATGATCCTGAGCAGCTTAAAATTCGAGCCGAAGTAGAAACATTCCTAGCTCAATTATTTCCAGATCCAGAGCTTAGGGAGTATATGATAGAGTCTTTGGCAGCAGTATTGCGCGGAGATAACAAAAACCAGACTTTCAACATTCTAACAGGTTCTGGGAGAAATGGTAAATCTAAGCTTATAGACTTGATGGGTCTCGTGCTGGGCGATTATAAAGGGACTGTTCCCTTGACTCTTATTACAAATAAGAGAGGAAGTATCGGTAGTGTGTCACCAGAGGTGGCTGGGTTGAAGGGTCTGCGTTATGCTGTTATGCAAGAACCCTCAAAGGGTATGCAGATTAATGAGGGAGTGATGAAAGAGTTGACAGGAGGTGATCCTATTTCTGGGAGGAAGTTGTTTCATGATACCATTACATTCAAGCCGCAATTCAGTCTGGCTGTCTGTACAAATCATTTGTTCGACATTAAGAGTACAGATGACGGTACTTGGCGCAGAATCAGAGTCTGTCCCTTCGTATCGAAGTTCGTTCCGAAGCCATATAAGGATCCTCTGATTGATTGTGAACACCAGTTCCTCTGTGATAAGGATATTGATAAGAACTTCACTCGCTGGGCACCTATATTGACGGCAATGTTGGTCAAAAAGGCATTTGAAACGGACGGAGAAGTCACCGACTGTGAGTGTGTTATTGCATCGAGTCAACAATACAAGCAGAAACAGGATCACTTCATGACCTTCTTCAATGAGAGAATTGTCGAGGACTCTAATGGTGTGGTGAAACGATTGAACGCGCTCCATGAGTTCCAGGATTGGTATGGAGAGTTATATGGTTCAAGGTGTCCTCAGGGGAGGGAGTTGTATGACTATTTGACCAAACGCATGGGAGCTATTGATAGGAACAAGCGACCGATGGGGTGGTATGGATATAGGCTTGAACGCTCATATCAAGACCAATTAGATGTTGAACCCGATGATATCTAAGTAATGACTGTGGGACGTATACTCGCTATTAGCAAGTTGAGGCCATATAATGGGATCAAATATAAGAGAACTACTGACACGAATGCTGTAGACATAGATCCCAGACTCCCAAGCCTATAAGCTTTGTAGGATTTCCATATGAATCCCAGAGTCGTGATACCGACAACAATCCAGTAGACGATTTTAAGATAGTAAGTAACTTTTCTAACAAGGGGCTCTTGATGTTGATAGTAAGTGGTGAGTCGATGGGCGACTGCCGTATCAGACTTTGCCGAACCAATATCCCCCTGAATCTGACTAAGTTGAGTATTGTAACCAGTGACCAGAGCGTCTAGATTCTTCTTATATGCCAATTGAGATGCGTAATAGTCAATATTTCGTTGAACTGTAGTCTTCCTCGTCGTGAAGTCACTCAACATACCATTGGTCTGCTCTGAAGCCTTAGACGATGCCTGCTCCTCTCTAAACTTCGAGTACCATGGGGCACCTTTGGACTCTATATAATAAGACTCCTCTGCCTGCGCGAGATTAGCTTTCGCGTTTTTTTGTGTCTTGGCTGCCTGTAGCATCTGGTGGTGAAGTGCATCAATCTTGCGTTGCTGCTTACAACCGCAGCCGGTACAACTTTTTTCTATGATAGTCTGATACATACCTGTTACCTTATCAAGCATCTCTTTCGCATGGGCAGGATTATGATCTGATTTATCATATGTAAAATTACTCGTGTCAAGGGGAGTTGGACTTGACATGTGTACTATAATTAGAAATTTATTAGTAGGAGGCTGGCGACATGAAACCCTCCTTTCCTTTCGGGGCACCACTCTTCCCGCTTACAATATGACGTACTTCGCGGTTGTCATGATGGTTTCCCTTATGGTGCTTTTTGTGTCCCGAGATATCTGACGAAGAACCCTTAACAGCGGCTCCAGCAGCACTTATATCGGAGCCCATGTCCCCAGCGAGCTGTCCAGTATACTGTTTTCCCTCATGATAGAGATGCTTTGTCTCGTATTTTGCTTGTTCCCAACCCTTTTCAAGAGCATGTTTGTCTACCTCATAAACGGTTTGGTATCCCTTTTGGTACTGCTGTGGGTCAAAGGAGAAGTCGTACCGCTTGAAGTTCATGTTGTTTCGCCAAGACAAGTCATATATACTATATGCCGTCTTGTAGACAAAGTAGGCAATGCTCAATATGACTCCAATTTGACCAATTGTGGGGAAGCCGGCATTAATGATCCAGATACTGATTAGTACAGCAAGAGCGCAGTAGGCCGCCGTCTTGAAAATTGTCTTATGCGCATAATAGCGGTCATACTCATAGTTTGTAACCTCAACCATTCGTAATTTATCATCGTGTCGAGAGGTAAGAGAGTTGAGTTCTCCTTTTACATCTTGGAGCTGGTTTTCAACGATCTCTATCATAGCGAGCTGGCTTGCCAAATCTTTACGGTCACGAGCGAGGATGTCATAGGATATTCCATAGGCATTTCTCAGTTCATTGAATAGACGCGTTCTCATTTTACTGAGCTGGTTAATTTTACCTGTAATGTCAGCTTTTTGCGAAGGATCCTTCTCCTTTTGGAGGGATGTGAACAGAGTTTTTTCGTAACCTTGGAGATCCTTTATGTTTGCCATTAGATTGGCATGTTGAAGTTGCATCAGCTCCTGGCGAGAAAGCCCCCCCGTCGTGCCGGGGAGCCCTGTACCTGTCCCAGTGCCAGTAGAGGAACCTGTTCCTGTTCCAGTCCCCGACCCACTCGGGACAACAACCTTAATGGGTTGGCCCCCCGAACCGTAACATGCTTTCATATGGGATGGTCCTTTTGTGCCTAGGTAGCACGCCTGTTCGACTTTTAGGTGCTGACATGTCGTTCCATCTTCGGCTAAAATGAAGCCAGTAGGACAACCCTTCGTCTTCTTGGTCAAAGATGATGTAGTCAATGAGGCCATAGTATATAATACTTCAACAAAAGAATATTATCTACTGAGTTGTCTAAGAGCAATGACTGCCCCAGAAATTGCTAAAATAAACCACACCATGTAATGCATTGATGTGCTGGAAGTCTGGAGTTCTTTATCTGTTAGCATTGCTTGAAGTGAGGTCTGTTCCGTTTGGTGTTTGAGAAGTTCTTTTCGCACCTTTTCATATTGGGCCAATTGTTGGTTCATATTTTGTCGCTGTTTGGTCGAATAGGTACCGAGTTTGACCCGTTTTGCATAGACCTTTTCTATGCATGAATAGATCTTGTTGGAGAGATCCATAAGTTTCTTATTGGTGTTTAATAGGGATGCTTGTCTCTGGGCCAAGGAGAGGCCTTTTTGAGCTGGAAAGGGAGCCCCTTTGCAAACTTGCACCAGTTCCTTTCCCGTTATTGGAGGGGGAAGATTGGGTTTTGTGGGGAGCGTCGGAAGTACACATTTCTTAATACCGGCACAATCATTGCCTAAACAACAAGATGTACCAGTTTTCGGATTCGAGCAAGCGGGACCCTCGTAGTGTCCGGTCACAGCGCTTGTCCAAGATGGTCCGAGCTTGACACATTCATCCAATTCTAATTTTTTAACTGCTGCTAACTGGTTGTTGGTGCTAGCCATCGCAGCGCATTTCTCCGCATTCGTATTTGTAATTGTCTTACACTCAACTCCTCCTGATGATGCACTGGGCGTTCCTATACTCGATGATGGCGCCGATGGGGCTGTTGGTGCCAATGGCGGGACATGAAGGTAGTCGCCGTCCACCGCCTTCGGGTTGATATTATCCTTCGGGCCCCGAGTCTTGTTGGCATTGATTCCCACCCAGTATGTCGCTTTCTCCTTGCCCTGGGTGACTATTGCTGCGGAATCGTTGGTCTGCACGAAACACCCCGAAGGGAGAGAAGCGTCGTTGTCGTACTTGCCGTTTCGCCATGCGTCACGTGTATCGACACCGCGGCAGCCGTTCTTAGTACACAGTGCGTTGGCGGCCGCGGCGCATTTCTTCTTTTCCTCGTCGGATGGTCCCGCCCCCCCAGTTGCTCCCTCTTTAAAGGTACAGTCCGACCCAATCAGAAATACAATGGCTAAAATGACCACGGTTCCAATTATCAGGGAATTGTTCATCTATATATAAGTGCATATATATATATGATGTGGGTAGCCAAAATCAGTGATGACTGGCCGCCGCTTTCATTGCCATTGCTATCATTTGCATCTCCTTCAGCGCTTTTTCTCAGGAGCAGCCGGGGCACTAGACTTACCATGGGGGTTGGCAGCCTTAAAGCACCCAGTAGGATCACCTAAACATTCGTCCTTTGTCCACTTCCTATAGTCAGGGACTGGCCAACTTGGGGCAGAATAGTTGAAAGTCCCGCCACCAGGCTGACAAACTTGGTTGCATGTGAATGGACCATGCCCACAATCCGCGTAACCCTTTTTGGATCCATCAGCACAAATACAATATCCAGATGATCCAGAATTGATTGTCGTGGTACAGAGCCCTTTCCCGGTAGTCTGTTGTTTATACAAAGAATCTACATCGATAGGTCCGTGACCATCACAATTCAGAGTCTGGACCCACTGTTTGCAGAAATTGGGAGCGAGAGGACTGAGGTCATCACATTTACTGACGCCTTTGTTTTGATATAAGGCCTTGTTTGCCCTAGCTGGCAACCGGTTTGCCTCCTCGAGAGTACAGCCAGCAAGGCATGCCCCCTTTTGGTATTTCATTTCATTCTTATCATACTTAGTGTTGCAGCCAGTTTGACAAGCTGACATGTTCTTGGCAATTGTCTGATACTCTTCCATAAAAAGCTTATAATCAGCACTGTAGGCAGATAGCTCCTGGTTGAATTGTGTTTCTAAAGCTTTTAATTGGGTTAGATCACAGGGTCCTCCTCCACCACTGCCGGGACTAGTACGTATGTCAGGCCAAGTAGTCGGTTCGGAGAAGGCCTCAAATAGAGGAAACTGAGATTTCACATCATTCAAGATTTTCATTTTGTCTCTGAGTAAAACCTGTCCCTGATGCAACTCAGCCGACTCGGGGTACTGAGGTCTCCTTCTAGAATGTTTGGCTTTTCTTTCCTGCTGATGGGAGCCCGTTAATGCGGAGATCAATTCGCTGAAGACCATTCTATCTATATATTGTAGATATAAAAGTCATTGAGATTATCTAGATAAAAGTTGTATGGATAAAGCCCCTAGAGCGACCGTGATTGCGATAAAGGTCCCATACCGAAGATAGGTAGAATCTGCCTCAAGTTCCTTATTCGTAGCATCGGCCATTAATGTGTTATTCTCCTGTACAAGAGTGTCAAGTTCTGTCTGGGCCGCTTCTAAACTAGAGTTCTTAGCCATCAACTGTCCCCGTCGCTCAGCGATTCGCTCTTGAAGATTTAGATCAAGGTTGTTTACTTTTTGCTGTTTCTCCCACATACCTTGTGCTAATTCGTTTAACTTAGCCTCAAGCATGGCAAGCATATTCTTCCCCGCTGAACTGGCCTGGACCTTTTCAGTATCATATGTCATATATGTAGTATTGACTTGGGGCTTCGAAGAGGAACAGTCACTGAACAAGTTACAGTTGTTAGAACCCATAGTATGGCTTACAGCTTTACAATCTATCTTATTCTCACATATTGTTTTACAGTCCGAAAGAATAGCTGTTGTAGTTTTAATGGGTGATCCCGAACACGACCCTGTTACCGCATTCCCCCAAAGCTTGGCATCCTGAGTCAGGCCTTGAGTGTAGTCATGATACGCAGTGGTATAAGCCTGGAGGACGGTATTGAACTTTGACTCATAGGCTTTTAATGATTTCAGTTCTTCCTGATTAATTGCTCTCAGAGTATTGATTTCCTCCTTACACTCTTGGTCCTGGAATAATCCTAGTGAGTGTGGAACGCCTTCACACCAAGCAGCAGTGTAGTTTCCTCCCAACTTCTTACATTGTTCCCCATCGGCATTTTTAAATTTGCAGTACAGCTGACCATTTGATGAATCTGTCGCAGCAGTAGCCATGCCTTCAACTCTGGGTTGTACCATCGAAACCATGGCGGACTGCTTTTGCTTATATGTGCTCCCCTGGATGTTGCTCGGGCCTCCCCTGACTAATTCTTCGGTTGGTGAACTCTGTGTTGGAAGGATGATGGACATGATTCTATATAATATCTATATAAAATGATGACGAAAATCAATGTCTATTTTGAAAGTTGTTGCACTGATACTGCTGCTATGGTCGCAGCGGCAACGAACCAAACCATGTAATGCATATAAGCAGCATCCACATTCAAATTCCGATTATCAATCTCTCCTCTAAGAGTAGAGGCCATGTCTGCCTTGTGCTTCAATTGGTCCTTGGATTTCTCTAAAGCCTTCATTCGGACCTGAAGATTGTTTCGATGTTTCGCGGCTACGGGCGCAAGTTTGGCGCCCCTGACATTCACACTCTGAACCCCTTTCCAAATTTCATTGGTAATAGTCAAGAGTTGTTCATTCAGCTTTACCAATTGGTTATGGAGTGCCTCCATTTTCGGAGTGTTTGCTCCTGTTCCATGGGTCAGAGCATCAGTATAGGTTTTATAGGTTTGAGTGTAGTCTGACAATGTCTTATTGAACTTATCCTCAAGAGCAGTAATCTTCTTCTGTTCAACCATATCCTGTTTCCGGAGTGGATTTGCTGTATTGTCCATAGTCGTCAAGCTCTCTACAATGGAACCGATTCCAGGTCCGGTTGTCTGATCCATGAGTGACAAGTCCGGAAGCACTCCTTCTACAATCTCATGTTGCATATATAGAAACGCGGATCCTTGTCGGAGCGCAGGATCTCCGGGTCTCTTTTGTTGTTTCTCCCCGAAGAGAGTCGTGTAGAGATTATTCAATGCCATTTTCTATAATCTAGTGATAGAAAATGTATTTATGCTAATGCGTGAACCAGATAATTCGCAGCTAGTAGTGTGCCGGCCACATAGTATCCTAAATGAATCCAGTCTCCAAGCAGTGCCCGACCCATATCATGTTCCATGGGCACAGCAGCCTCACCGCTTCCTCGGATTTGTGCCAATTCAGCCTTACTACTATCTAATTGCTCTCTCAGCTGGTCAGCATCCGTGTCCTCATCCCCAAGAGACTCTATCTCCTTGTCAATCGACGACTGGACCTGTTTGCCTAGTAAAAAAAGATCTTTATTTATAATTTCAAGTTGTTGTTTACTGTTCGGTGTAGTCTGTGGTGTGCCCTTTGGACGGGCACTAGCAAATGTTGAAATGAGGTCAGCAATATACCTCTCAAGAATCAAATTATATTTTACTGAGATGTCTTCAAGGCTATCGTTATATCTCTTTGCGCTCATCTTATATAGTAGGAGGATTTTAAAGACAATGTCTATAATATTTAGTGGTGATGGCTGTCGGCGAAGACCTTATGATTTCGCAGACCTGACCAGGTCGGATGCCGAGCGTTCTTGCCACGGCATCGAATCTAGATATCTCTGGGAACTTTTTGATATCATCAAGGTGAAATGTCTCCATTACCTGCTTTGTCTCCTCCTTCGAGAGAGGTCTATGGGGGGGAACTAGCTCGTGTTTGAGGATATTGGTAAGGTAGTCAGCGAGCCAGAAGATGTTGACAAATTTCCCATATTGGTTGTATACCTGTGAGAGTAAAGCCTTCTGAGTGTCATTCATTTTGTCCTTCGTGACGATGATCAATTCATCTTTGTCCTTGAGGGTATCATCATGTTTCTCCTCCTTCTCTTCCACCACCTCATCATCATCTTCATTATACAAGTCGTCAATCATGTAATAAACATGACGTGGTGCCAGGCGGCCTCCTAGATGGTATTTAATATAGGCTTTTCGACCGGTAGTTGGATTCTCGAGAAGCATATCCATGGCCTTATTGGCAAACATAATGTGGACTTCATTTACACTAAACCCGCTGTAGCCTTCTACAGCGAATCCCCTATGTTCCATGATTTCCAAAATGACATTGCGTGACCTATAGAGTTTGGATACCAGGGGGCTATAACTCGCGGATGCACTCATCTGTCTACTATAATCGTCATATTTTTAAATCACGATTCTATCAATTTTAAGCAGTAACCTTCTTGATGTCACCGTCTTTCCCATCTTTCTCGGAAGTTTCGAGGGGCGGTGAAAGCATTGAGATGCCTGTGGGAGGAGGAGGAACCACGGGTTGGCGCACTGGAGTTTCGCTTACAACCGGTTGATCAGATACTGGGAGCTGTCCCGTCTGCCCTAGATCTAATGGTGGTATCGTATGAACTACGCCAGGGTAAGATACGGTGGGGTCATATACTGGTGAGTCTGCACTAACTGTTGTGTAGACAGGCTGATTTGGATTATAGGGTGGTGAGTTCGGGTCATAGGGCGGTGAAGTCGGGACATAGGGTGGCGAGTTCGACCTATATGTTGGTGTGTTCGGGTCATAGGGCGGTGAAGTCGGACCGTATGTTGGCGAAATCGGTTGATAAGGAGGAGAAGTATCCAAATTCGATCCGGGTATCCGAATCGAAAGTTCCTTTGCGCCATGTTCTGCTCGCCGTTGTGCGTGTTCGGCTTCTATCTTTATCATTTCTTCATTTGTAGGACCGCTATCCCAGAAGCCAAAATCATCATCATCATAATCATCATCATAAGTTGGTCCCGTTGAAACTGCTTCTTTGCCACCCCACGCGGGCTGGGTACCCATTTGCATACTACCGAATGTTCTATCCATTGCGGGCTGGGCACCCATTTGCATACTACCGAATGTTCCAAGTGGAACCCCCCAACCCTCGGGCGCGACACCGGGCATGGTCTGAGGAACAAGGGATGATCCATGATCGACAAGGGACTCCGGACCGACACCCCACAACGAAGTCTGGTCTACGAGGGAGGGCTCAGTTTGGCGACCTTTGCTAGCGAACTCCATTATCTCCCCTTCCTTCTCTTCATCGAGGGCATCCTTTGTCTTAGCTACCACAGCCTTCAGGTCCGGCAATCCTGTAAGAACTTTGACATCGTTACTTCGGGTTAAGGTCGTCATTTGGCTGACGTTATCTGCCGTTATAAGGCGCATTTGAACATTCATAGCTTGTAGTTCTTGGTATAGTAGTTTGAAACTGTATGGCACCTTTATGATGCTAAATTTTCGCCCAAATCGACTAATTCGGACAACATTCAACTCGTTCTCAAGATTCCCAACAAACTCTAGAGGACCATCGGCCAGTGGTGAGAGAAATATATCACGACTCTCATTGTAAACAGCAATTGTCCCAGTCATGTTGCAGATGGCCATAAAGAATTGGTCACCTCGGATCATCATAGACTCCTCAATGAACTGTGACATCCCGTGCGCAATGAGGGCATCACGATCCATCTCCCCCACTCTTAAACCACCATTATTTGCTCTTCCTTGAACTGTCTGCCGGGTGAGGACGGTCCTTGGACCTTTTGCTCTGTAATTGATTTTATCCTTTACCATATGCTTTAGTCTGAGGTAATAGGTAGGACCCAAGTAAATTTCGACCTCAAGTTGACCACCCGTCATACCATTATACATGATCTCATTTCCAGTAGAGCTGAATCCGGCTCGGGTTATAAGCGAGCCAAACATCTGGTCCTTGGGACCTCTTGTGACGAAAGCAGTACAATCACCAAATGCTCCCTGGAAGAGACATGCTTTACCAACAAGCGATTCAACAAGATGTCCGATTGTCATTCGACTTGGAAATGCATGTGGGTTGACAATTATATCGGGTCTTAATCCTTCGGCTGTGAAGGGCATATCAGATTCTGGGAGGATGATACCGATAGTTCCCTTTTGTCCTGCTCTCGAGCAGAATTTGTCGCCAATAGCGGGAATACGGTTGTATCTAATCCTGACCTTAGCAAGCCTTCGGCCCTTGTCATCTTCTGTCATAAAGGCCTTATCGACAATACCAACAGCGCCTTTTTTGGGAACAATGGAAGCATCAATAAACGCTACATTGGATGTCATACTATTTGTTGCCATCCCGATGAGAACTGTCTTGTCGTTGATCAACGTCCCTTCCTTGATTATTCCGGAAACTGGGTCTAAGTTGCTGTAGTCATATCCGAGACGAAGACCTATTACATTGTGATTTTCTATACTCATAAACCTCTTCGCAATAGTTTCCCCACCAATGGTCTCGACTTCCTCTTCGGCCTCATAGACCGTCAGATACGTCGTACTAAATAGACCTCTTTGGACTGCTGCCGCGTTGACTATGATAGCATCTTCAACATTGTAGCCAGAATAGCACGCAACGGCAACAATAGCATTGAGGCCATATGGGTGTTGTCCTTTACTTGCGTATTCCAGATACCGGCTTTTTACCGCGGGCGTTTGTCCATAATTAAGGATATAGGCTGTCTTATCCATTCGATTCTGATAGTTTTGATGGTAGAGGGATAAGGCCTGCTTGCTCTGTCCACAGGAAAAAAGGTTACGCGGATAAGGATTTGTGGAGGGGTATACGATCTGATTTGCCATCACACCGAGGATGACAGAGGGGTGTATTTCTCTATGAGTGATGTTCTTCTTGACGTAGTTCCCTTGGTCCTCGCCCAATGAGGCGAGCATCACTCCTTCCATCTCAGAGGTATCAAGATACTCTATAATGGCTGAGCTGGCGACAGTGTTAATATTATCTCTCCCATATACGTCCTTAATTGTACGAATGTCACAACTATCTGGATCGATGGATATCTTTTTCTTGGCGATACCAGTCACGGCCATATTCCATGTCATAGTATTATCTTCAAGTTGAGCGATGACATCATCTTGCTGGTAGCTGATTCTATTCCCGTGGATAATGAAAAGGGGATGGCATGGGCGCCCGGAGTCTGTGAAGACAATAAGCTCATTTCTCTCGACGTTCCAACGAATGCTGGTATAACTGGAAAAGAGTCCGAGACGACGC
>Ga0255055_10000581_pt1 | contig 28264 bp, 43 predicted proteins | sample JV7_2_27_MG_FD_188633 | JGI IMG/M metagenome (GOLD analysis project Ga0255055, IMG submission 188633) | Seawater microbial communities from Jervis Inlet, British Columbia, Canada - JV7_2_27 | ecosystem: Environmental > Aquatic > Marine > Inlet | place: Canada: British Columbia | collected...
TGCGACTGGTAACGGATTGTCGGAGTCTACATCAGAATCTCCGAGTTGTGCTGTGACAGACCACGAGCCGCTTTGTGTCGCGGCTACTATTCCACCAGCTTCTAGTGCTACGGGGACAGGATTGTCACTGTCAACGTCTGAGTCGCCGAGCTGCATAGTGTAGCCAATTGAAGCTCCGGCTTCCAGAGCTACTGGAACAGGATTATCACTGTCGACGTCAGAATCTCCGAGCTGCAGCGTTGCGGAGATTGAAGACCCAGGCTCTACTGTCACCGGGACAGGATTATCACTGTCGACATCTGCATCACCGATCATGAGGCCGACGTCAAGTAACTCGCCGGTCTCTATGTCGATTTGGTTTCCATAAATGGGAGTGTCTGTTATCTCCAGTAGTGCGCGAGCCTGGAGATCAGTTCTATTGGCAATGACAAACGCCAGGCGGAACCTGGAGAGGCCAGAGACTGAGAAAACGTAGATGCCGTCTGCTGATGCGGTGGCACCCATGATGCCCGTTGCTATATTTACGCCACGGACAGATGTCCACTCGCCAGCTAGGGAACCAAGTTGACCTTGAAACGTAACTGACACCACATCGGTGTCCCAGCCTTCAAGCTCAATTGAGAGGGTAGCTATACCCTCTACATTTATCTCGTCACTGACAACTGAGTCACTGTCAATAAGCCCATCGAAGAGCTCAATTACTTTTGACATATTTTCTCCTTACTGAAGGGGGAGGATTAGCTCCTCCCCCTAGTCGTCAGATCTTACTGAGCTGCCGGAAGGTTCCGGCCTACCCAGCCTGTTACCGCAATCTTGTCAGTCTCGTCAATATCAGATGCGGCCAACAGCCTCATCTTGATATAGGGAGCCGTGATCTCATCGGGACCATAAGCGATGAAATAGTCAGAGCCCATCGCGGCCTCGAGAATAGTCGCTGCCGCAAGCGGTGCCGACGTCAAGAGGAACCAGTTTATGTTGTCCCAACTCACGAACCAAGAGATTGTCAAGTTGCCAGCCGAGGAAGCCTCGTTGGCCTTGACGAAGAACGTGAGATCGGCTTGCCCGTCAGGGATCACGATCGCCGGTGAATCCTGAGAGGGTAGATCCCAACCAACCTGGACAGCTTCGTCGGAGTCGGTTGTGTAAGCCGGGAGCACGATATTTGTAATTGACTTGAACAACGTGGTGCCCTGAACCTGATTAGCGCCAGCACTGGTAATCGTGTCTGTAACCACGTTTCCGTCAGCGTCCAGACCCGTGATAACCACAGCGCCGTCCGCGTCAGATTCTGCGGCCGTGACGGTCAGAGCAATTTCGTTCGGGAAGACGGCGAGAGCGCAATCCGAATCCAAGTACGTTTCCTCTGAGTCGTTCAGGGTTTTGCTAGTCAGCACGCCGTTCGCGTCAACCTCGAGCGTCATTGCGTTGATGCAGAGCTGCGGGACGCTTTGAGGCACGCCCGCCGACACTACTTCACTTGCAAACGGATCGATAATTTGAGTTGCCATGCTTGATTCTCCTTCATAGTTCGGTAGGAGAGGGGCCAACATTGACCCCTCTCTAGTTGTCGCTAGCCTTTACTTAGGTAGGCCAGGTATAGCTTGCTACTTCGTTCCGCAGAGCAACTGAGAAGTACTCGCCAGCACCTGCCCATGCGGGAGAGCCGGAGCCCTCCGGAGTGAGCACGGAGCCGATGTACTCGATCGCAATCGTCTGATTTCCGACCAGTCGAACTGGGCCGTTCTGTCGGAACTCAACCTTGGGGGCCACGAACTTCATCTGCCAGCCTTCTTCCTGATCATCACCCATAACACCAGGTGTGGTCACAGCGGCTTCGAGATCAGTCGTGAAGACGTTTGCGGTCCATGCGGCACCATCAACGGCACCAGTCATGATCTGCAAGCAGAGCTCAGGATCTTTCCAGCGATACACGAATCGTGCTGTTACCGCTCGCCCTCGGACACCGAAGTCGTCGGGGTAGTTCGCTCCAACGGTCATCTCTTCCTGCGGGGTAGTGAGCAGGTTCACGATCTCGAAGACCATGCCTGTCACGCCCAAGGAGTTGATTGCTCCGTCTTGAGTAAACTGGAAGTATCCAGGAGCGTTTGCAATCGGGAACGCATCCGGGTCATCCATGGCGTCGTAGGACCAAGCCGACCCATCTGGGAAGGTTGGAACGCGTCCTACTGCATCCAGACGCGCAGCTACCGGTCCTGCCTGCGGGATGATAATCCTCATCATCGCCAGCTTGCAGTCGAGTGCCTGCGTGTACAGATAGGTATCGCCAGGAACCACCTTACGGATGGTCACCCAATCGATTTGCTCTTGGGCTGCTCCATAGGTGAAGTAGTGCTCATAGGCCGCCTGCGACACGTAGCCAAGTGCAACGTAGCTATCAGAGTCGAGGTCGGAGTCGCCGGTAAAGGTCGTGAGAGTTGAGAAGACCTGGCTTCCAGTCACCTGAGTGTTGTCGGAGTCAAAGTTCAGAATCTCAGAGACTATAGCGCCCGAGGCATCCGTGCCTACGATGGTGAAGAGCTGGTCGCTGTCAAGAGCATCAGTGCCCGACAGATTAGCAAAGGTCAATTGGAGCACCGATGCTACAGGCGGGTTGGTGAGGTCGGAGTCAACAAGAGCCAGACCTCCCGCTACGCCACCAGCTGTCCACGGCAAGCAAGCCATGTCGACTGCGTCAGTAGCCAGCCAACCGATGGCGAACTTGAGATCCTCCATATCGGAGTCCATGCTCGAGACTACTACAGAGGTTACAGTTGCAAAAACTTCGAGGCCGGCATTACCAGTAACACAGCCAGTGCCTTCGATAACCTCAACAGCTGCTTCGCCTTGAGGCCCGGTACCCGTAATCGTCACGGAGAAATCCGAGTCTTCCAGGACGGCAGTTTCGCCGAACAGAGCCAAGATACGAGGGGTCGTAATCTTGTTAGCGCTAGCCGCATCTGTAAACCAGTCGCCGGTGTCACTGTCATACGCATCGTCAGAATCGACGAGTGTCTGCCAGGCCAGGACTGATGCAGCAAATGCGGGAACGGTCTCGACTTGCCCGAACAGGCCAAGTAACAGCCAGCCCAGGTCCCCGTCGAGTCGGGGGATGAACGAGAATCCGCCCGCCGCGAAGACGCCCATCTTATAGGCGCCGCGAGGGGTTAGAACTCCCGCGATTTCCGGAGGCAGTACGCCCCCGGGGGATATGGCATCAAAATCGATGTCGGTCGCAGCGAACTGGTAGTACGTGGATCCAACCACGCCTTTTCCGGTCTGAGGGCCGACCGCGATGACACCAGATTGTCCAGAGTAACTCATGTTTCCTTCTCCTTGTCTTGGTGTTCGCTAGGACCTACTGGTCAGAGCTTGCCACCAAACGTATGCTCTCCAAATTTTTTGACCTGGTCCACCGCCCTCTCGGGCGTAGCTCTTCATGAGCTGGAGCAGGATCGTTTGTTCGCCGTAGCTATCGCTGATTCCTTGGAAGTCGGTTCCTCGGGACCATAGGGCCTTTTCGATCCGCCCTCTAATAACATTAGCGATCCGTCTCGCTTCGTCACGGTTCTCCTTGGTCTTGATCAGGAAAACATCCGCTTTGATGGTCCCTCTTCGCCACATGTGGATACCGCCCACTTCTGGCCTGCCGATTTCGTACATCGGCGTATGAGGGATTACTGAGTCGCCGGGGCTTGCTACCTCGTCTATCCAGGCATCCTGATCAACTTCATCAGGGTCACCCATATGGACGGTAACGGAAACCCTATTCGACAGAGGATTTTCTTGCAGCAGTCCCTCTCGCAACACCTCAGCGTAGGTCGCGTCATCGGTGTCGTAAGGGTCCTGCAGCTCCTCTATCAGAACGGCCACAATCTGCTCGACGATTAGGTCGGTGACGTGGGCCTCGGCCATTACCTACCCCTTCCTCCGGGCCGGAAGTGCGGCTCTCGGATTTGAATGGGGTGGGATGAAAGCAACCAGGTGTATCGCTCGATCATCTTATCGTAGGCGTCCATGATCGGGTTCTGCATCGGGTTGCCTGAGTCTACCCGTGTGCGAAATTCGTTCAGAAACGACATGTCACTTAGAGATGACACATACGAGTTGGCAACGGCCAGAGCGAGAAGTGCGTCGTTGCACCACAGCGGCTGAATCGGTCCATCTGAATCAGCGAACTCCGGCCATGTGGCGAAGTATCGAACAATCAGAGCGAGTTCGCTCGACTGTTCCGCTGGTGCGTGCAAAAGGTGCAGCGTACCCTCTGGCCACTCTTGATAACTGTAAGGACGAACACTTGTCGGCTCAGTACTCTGATCCCAAGCTGCGCCTGGAATATCAGGGATGGGCTCGAAGAACATCTCGCCATCTTCAGAGTACACCGAGTACATCGAGATGTAATCGGCCGGAAGGGAGAAGTCCCGAGTGCTCCCATCCCCGTTGAATGTCTGAGTCGAGGTCCGCGCCGTATGCGTGTTCGCAAAATGGCGCAGAGCCATGTTTATCCAAGTCGCTCGCGTATCCGAGTCATGCACAATAGCACTTCCCAGAAGCGTGATCAACTCAGCGTCAAGAGCTGCCCATGTAGTAGGCATCTGTGTCCTCAGTCAGTGGCTTACTGAACCACTGGGCTGCCGACTACCTTGATCGTACCGGCTGAAAAGACCACTTCGGCAACTTCTGGCCGATAGGTATTGAACCCTTCGTAGCCGTTCCACGAGAAGCGGAACACTTGCTCGAAATCGTCAACAGGTGCAGGGGCCTTGAAAACAGGCGGTCGACCCACTCCACCAACCACGGCATCCGGTCCTGCGATGAACGTGGAGCTGTGGATGTGACGTCCCTTAGTAACGTATCCGTAGACACCGCTACCGAGGTCCGTAGCCATGTCGACCATGATCGGCTTGTCTAAGGAGATGGCAGAGCTGCCCGCACCATACGTGATCGCAACCACGCGTCGGTTGTGCAGTTTGCCGTCTCGATAGTCGACGCCATCGGTGATGCCGTCGCTCGAGGTTCGGTCGATATGAATAGTCACAATGTCGCCAACTGCAAGAGACTCGTCAGAGTCAAGAGAGCTGTCAACAGTTATGGAGTGTGTTGCGGCCTTCTGACCTACATTGTAGGTCGAGTCGACCTGCGTGGTCTCCGGGTCAGGAGAGCCGTCGCCTGCAGAAACAGCGACCGTGATCGTGTACTGACCATCAACTGTTCCGCAGTTCCATAGTGTCGCACGGGGGGTCTGAATGTAGCGTGTTCCGCGCAACGATCCTACTTCGTACCGAAAGGCTAGCTCGGGCCGAGCATACTTGATGATCGGGAGCCAGTCTGAGTTTTCGGTTGTTCCCTGGCGGAGGTCATAGACCACACCGGGGGTTGTCACACACAGAAGCTGACCTGCGTTTGCCTGCGGCAGCATCGGGTTGATTGCCATCGGGACTTCACGATAACCAAAACCTAGCCACATCTCGTCGGCTATGTCGAGGGTCATAACGTCACCGGTGCCAACATCCGAGAAGTCCGACCCGCCACCAACGATCTGCGTGAACGGCAGAGCGAGGAATGCGTTACGAGTCAGGAGGTCGTGCACGGAGACCATATGGTTTCCGAGCTGACCCTGCAGGATTCCGGCCATGCCGGCTGCCTGGTTCTGCTTCCAGAATGTGATTATGTCATCGTACTCGTGGTATGCAACTTTCCCGCCGTAGCGAGAGAACGTGATCGACAGTTGCCTGGAGTCGAGGTGACTTGCAGGCATCCAGATGTCTCGGAGGCCCAAGGGATCGAAATCCGCGTGGACGTCGAGGATCTGGTTGATGATCATCGTTTTGGCGTTGACCGAACCAAGGTTCTGGTAAAAGCGAACCAGACCGGTGTACACACTCTGTGTTCGGAACAGCGTGTCAACAATCGGGTGGTACCAGGTTCTTTGGTTTTGATCCAACGCGCTTACGGGAGTGTCCCCGTAATAAAGATCAAAATCTCCAGTTGTCATCTACATGTCCTTCCTTCAAGAACTAGGACATGTCTGAAGTTTGTCGCCCTCCAGCAGCTTCAAAAGCCTTTTGCTGCTCAGCGATTAGCAGGACAGTCAATCGTGCCGACTCTTTGCCATCACCCTGTTTGTTAGCCTCCATGATTTTCTGAGAGATCGACTCAATATCATCGCCCTGAGAGCGCGTTCCCGAAGTGAGGTCGTCGGTGCCGGTAGAACCAGCGATCTTCTTGCCAGTGTTATCCACACCTTGCTCCTTCAGGATCTCAGACATGCTATCGAGTTTCTCTTTGAGCGCGTCTCCCTCTAGGTCTGGCGGTAGGAGGCCCTTGGCTTCCATAGCCGCTAGATGAGGGTACTCACTCATAATCAAGGTTTGTCGCTCGAGCTTTGTCTCGAGCCCATCGATGGTGCCTTGCAGCTCCTTCGATGCTTTCTCGTCGGCATCTGCGGACTTCGACATCGTCTTGAGCGTCTCTGCAGACGTCTTGATCGTAGTCTCGGCTTCCGCTAGAAGGCCGGCTTGGGCCAGGCGCTTGTCTTCCTGCGCCTTTTGCCCTTCTACAAGAGCTTGGTACTTCGGCTGAAGTCCCTTGTAGCTTGCTTCCCAATCTTTACCTTGATCCTTTGAATCGGGATCAGCCTTGTTCTTTCCGTCGTCCGTGGAAGACTTGTCCCCGGTCGAGTCGGCGTCAGCGGATTTGATGTCTGGATCTGCTGTTGGGTCTGCTTGACCCCCCTTCAGATCTTCATCGGCATCCTCTTTACCTTTCTCGGCAGTCGGATCTGCTTCTCCTGACATGTTTCACCTCTCCTTGTTGATATGACCGCCCGGTTGGCGGGGCTATCCTTACTCAGTTTCGGCTTTGGCAACAGGTTCTTGCCTATCCGTCTGGGCGCCTTGCGGTTTTGCCTGAGCCGCGTACTTCGACTCTACCTCGAGTCGATCTTCGCGTTCGTCAGTAATCCGCTCCATCTCAGCGTCCAAGTCGTCGATGTCTCCCTGTTTCTCCATGGCTGTGTAAGCCGAGAGTTGTTCAGAAGTCTGGCGAAGGATAAGTTGATTCACTTCGCTCTCGCGGTCTCGAGGGATCATTGGTGACCAATCCATCTTGATCACATGACCCAAGTGCTTTGGTCCCACTTGGTAGGGAGAACCCTCGGCCACGTTCTTGTAGGCACCTTGTCCGTCCTGTTTCGAGGACAGGATCTTCAGCACCATGTTCGATAAAACTCGTAACCCCTCAGTCCAAAGAGATCGCTCTCCCCGAATATGTGAGGTCAATGGCCACATCCGGAAGGCCAGCGTGAGCGCCGACCTCTGGGATCCTTCGTCTTCCCCGTAGGCTACGCCCGGCGTACTTGATCCGTGCCAGATGGAGTCTCGAAGGAACTTCAAGTATTCCATCGTGCCTACCGGTAGATCGGGCGGGGCAACGTGATCGATACTCTTCTGCGCAGTACCGCTCATCTCCTTGCCCGTGGCCATCACCTTGATTCCACCTTCAAGGGTCTTCGTCTTGATGTCGTTCGGATCTGCATTCGTCAGAATGTACATCCGCTCGATTGAGTTCCGCATCGCATCGCCGATGTCGGCAGCGCGACCGTTTAGCTCTTTGACAAGGTTGCCGACCTGGTGAACGATCGGCACGCCGTAGAACTGGCCCACAACCTCGTGCGGGATATAAACAACGGGCACCATCCCGTAGCCGTGCTTTACGTCTAGCGGGAAACGTGTGCCGTCACGCTCTATTGTAGCAGGCTTCCCGTCGACTGTGACTTTCAATTCTTGGCGAGTCCAGGTCTCGAGATACAAGACCTTGTTCTGTCCCGTTGGCACGCCATAGATATGCAGAGCCTCGTAGGGATCAATCATGCGTCCGATTCGAGCCTCGATCAAATTCCATCTATCATACATTCCGAAGATTGGCAAGAAGAACTCGGGCTCAATCTGACGTATTGCTACCGGCAGCGCCGGATCCAAGAATGCGTTGTAGGGCTCATAGGAGACCTTGAAAACAGTCCCACCTAGAGTCTGACTAATAAAACCAGCATCCAGCATAGACGATCGGCTGTTGCTCTGGTACCAAACGCGCTCGAGGAGATCCGTTACCATGCGGGCAGTGTTGCGTGCCTCTTGGCTAACGGTGATTCCCTCTTCGCCATCTCCGTACTTGTTCTTGGGGATAGCGATGGGCTGCACCATGGGATTGCCTGTGTCAGGCGCCTCACCAAAGAGTGCGTTACGGTGAATCAGTGCAGCGGTATAGATGGGATTGATTTGAAGAGGGAACAAGAGCGGTAGCTCCTGACCCTTCTGTGTGACATAATATCGATCGACTTGATCCCAGACCTTGCCGTCCATCCAGGTCCAGTACTGATCGTACAGTGTAAGCTGCTGTCGCCACTCAGAGACCAATGCCGGAGGCAGGCCTTCGCCTATCTCACTGGATGCCACAAGCTGACTTGAGTTTCTATTGACGCGCAGCGCTTTAGTTGAGTACATTGCCATAGATGTGTACTTTCTCCTTCAGCCTCACACCAACCACAGCATCCTCAATTGTACATCGAGAACGCTCGTTATTGTCAACGAGTCCGTCTATAGCGCCAGTTGGCGGTAGCATTCTCCACCGGTGGCGCTAATGTGACTCCTCGCTCATTGTTGGGCAGCGCGAGAGTATCGAGTGCCCACGGCACGAGCATAGCGGATATTTTGATCACCAGGATCGCTATCTTCCTCTTCATCGTCTTCTCCTGTCACGTAGTAGAACTTGCGCAGGTATCCAGCCGTCATGGACATCATCGACACCACATCCTGCGCTATCTTGGTATCAGGTATCCTATAGTTCCCCAATTGGGAACGTATCCCTACGATGTCTGGGAACCGAATCAGTCGCTCATCCATAAAGAGCTTGAGCGACGTATTGTAGACGTGCTTGTAGCCGGCGAGGTTCAAGCCGACAGCCATGAAGCCATCTCGCTCAAACACCAGCTCATCCATCATCTTCTGGGTGCCGGTGGCATCAAAGGCGTTGTCGATCGATTCATACTTCTCCGCAAACCGATACATGGTCTGGAGGAAGGGTTGATACGATCCTCTGCCAAAACCCCACCAAAAGGCACGCAGGACAGCTGCTTCCTCTGGAAACCCTGTAAAGTCCCACACACCTATGCAAGGCGCGTTGCGGTAAGGGGGATCTCCTTGTCCAGGATCCCCTACCACCATGTAGTGTCGCCCCTTGTCAAAGGGCATTTCCCAGAGAATTACGCCGCACTTGGGCGCAGTCTCGAGCTTGAACCCCTTGAGATTCTGCTCTATTGCTGCCTCCATAATAACATTCAAGCCCTCATCTGTACACCGCTCTATCATTTCCTTGGAGAACTGATCTCCGGAGCCGATGGGCCGTACACCTCGGAACCACCGCTGCTTGTCCTCTTCAGTGGTGATTTTCTTCTCAAAGTTCCGGATCTGCTTGTCAGTCAGGTTCTTGTTGTCATAAGTCGACAGCACCTTGCCGTAGTACTCATCTGGGAGCTGGTCTGCCTCGTCCAGGCGCCACCACATGTAGGGGTTCTCCCAGGAGTTGCTGGTCATGGACATGCGGGACTCGCGCGGCCTTTGCACCCACAGGTCGCGGTCCCACAGATCTCTGTGCTTCACCATGCCACGCAGGCGGGTGCCCAGGTTCCGCACCAGCCCTTCAAGATCATCGATGAGGCCGGCTTCGTCGATATGCACGGCGTCGCCCTCCCAGGACAATATATTCTGTCCTTGTTTATCTCCAGACATAAACTCCATCGTGGAGCGTCCGACGTAGCTATTTCTGATTTCAATCATTGGGAAGGGGCGTTCGATGATCTTGCCGCCCATGTCGATAAACCAAGCCTGGAACTTCGTGTCCATCAGTGCCAGCTTGATACCTTCGTACATTTGACGTGACTGGAACCCTACGTCAGCCACGTTCAGGAACTTGTAGTACGGAGTGATAGCGCACCTTACAAGGTACGAGATGCCCATTGGCACCGTCTTACCACATCCGAACCCACCGATGAGCGTCAGGTCGTCCCACGTGCCGTGATGTACTTCAAGTTGCCATGGATCGGCAATGTTGAAGTCGAATAGCCACCCGTTCAGGTAGTATTCGGTGAAATAGCGAGCGTCTCCACCATCAGTGCGAGACTTGTGGAAGATCTGACGATCAGCATCGGTGAGTTGATAAACCTTAGCCATATGGCTTAGCCTATGGACAAACTGTTGTAGAACTCTTCCATGCCAGCGGATCCACCGGTGCGAACAAACTTCTCGCCACGGTCGTACGCGGCCCAGCGGTTACCTTGAAAATCGAACTGGTGTGGACTGCCGCGCTCTTTCCAGATCTCAGTCAGCTTGGCAAATGCCTCAACGCTTAGCGGTGTGACAATGCCCTCTGGGTCCTGGGGTCCGAGGTCTTCAGGTGGGTCAGGCTCAATGGGCGCCACCTCTTCTTCAACTTCCTCGACCTCTTCTACAGGCTCTTCTTCAACTTCCTCTTCTTCCACAGCTTCCTCTTCTTCAGGAGCTGCTTCTTCGACCTCGGTGACTTCTGCTTCCAGCGTCACCTCAACAGCGGCTTCAGCTTGGGCATCTGCCTCAAGCTCAGTGTCGCTTAGCTCCTCTACGGGAGCTACATCTTCTTCAGTCATAATCGTCTCCTTTTTTACCGGTTGTCGGCTGATTGTGGTATGGCTATCCGATAGGCACCTTAGTCATAGGGGGTATTAGACTCGGGCGACGTTGGCCGCTGCGGGTCCACCCTGGTAGATTTCCAGTCGTCGATGTGTCCTCGCCCGATGTACTTGATAGGCGGAACAGTCAAAATCGTCCGGGTAATGTCCCCGCTTTTGCATTGCGGGCACTTATCCGGATGCTCGTCGTGAATACTGTGATGAATCTCTATGTAGCCACAATTCTCACAGACGAAGTCATAGGTTGGCATCTGTCCTCCCGTTCACGATTGTACCCTAGCCGTCCAAGAAATCGATGATCAGTCTGATATAGTACGAGTTCTGCTCTACGACCGCGGACAGGTTGTTTCCCGCCCTGCCAAGGTAGGTTATGGTGTTTTCAACGCGTATGATCGCGGCCTGCAAATCCTGCGCCTCTAGCCTGGTCACAAGCAGAGCGACAGCTAGAGCCACATTGTTGAGAGCTAAGAGGGCCATTGTGACGTTTTTCATACATATCTCCTTGGCCTCCTTACGGATTTCCGATTCCTGGCCACTTTACATATTCCGGGATAACCCGCATGCCCGGCGCCACCGCCTGTGAATAACAGGACGAAGCACGAAGGTCTGTGCAGATAACAACCAGCTGCACACGTATCGCCTCAGATGGATAGTCCCAGCCAATTGCTAGCTCGAGAGCGATAAAGTCACTTATTCCTCTGTCGTCTCCTCGAGTAACTTCCAGTGCGTATCGAGTGAAGTTCTCTCGCTGATTCGAGGTCCATTTCGCATACGGAGGGATGTTGACCAGCATGGCCAGGCCGTCTGCTACGCCAGGATTGTCCCACACCCAAACGGCGTCTACACCTGGAAGATCGAAGGCTTCCAGCTCGCGCGCCATCAGGATGTACGGATCCTTTGTCGTCGCCTTCCTGTAGGCAGCAACACCAAACGGAGAGTAAGCCAACAGCGCCAGGGCCGCCACGAATAGAAGTTTTCTAACTAGGAATTTGCTCATAGCCCATGCTTCTCCAGTGTCTCAAGTATCTGCAGGGAGTTCAGCTCGCCGTGTTCAAGCAAGCCATCGCGCAGGTCTTTCACTAGCGGTTCGTACTTGCGGATCATAGCTCGAGTTGAGGCCTTCATTTCTGCGTGATACTCAATTGCAGCTTCTTGGATCTTCTCATCTGCAAACGGGTTCATTGGATCCAAGGGCAATCGATCGGCGAACACGCCGTGATTGGCTATCATCTTCATGAAGTTGATGACAGTAGCAAAATCTGAACTAGGACCACCGTACCCGCCAGACCAGCGCCTGCCCAGCACGATCTCGCATGCAATGTCGCCTGCCCAGGATATTTGAATCTGAGCACCCAGATCGTCAAGAGGCATAGCGTAGATCTCTTCTGGTGCAACCTTACGCATGAAGCCCAACATTCCTTTGCCGCGTCGAACAATGCTGAGATTCGTGATGCGTCGATCCTTCATAAGCAGACGCGTTATCACTGCGTGCCCAGCCTCATGAACGGCTACTTGCTCTCGCTGGCCCGGCTCGAACTCAGCAATCGGGTTAGCGATACCAAACATCTGCTCCAGAAAAGCATCTTCAATATCCGCGTGGCTAATCCTATCTCGCCCGTCTTTCATGGTGAACCGAGCGGCAACTCTTTCAATTGCTCCCGCCGCATCGGCCGGCGTTGAACCCTGCAGGTCATCTGTCAGTCGATCGACATCGACGTCGTCGTCCGTCGTAATCTTGTCGACGTATCCCTGGATAATCTTGCGGCGGCTGCCGCGGTCTGGTGCATCCATTTGAATGGTGATGTCCATTCGTCCTGGTCGGAGGAATGCTCCATCAATGGCGTTGATTCGATTGGTCGCACCGAGCCAGAACACTACACCATCGACCATCTCTTCAAACCCGAAGAACCGGAAGAAGAAGTTGATTAGGTCAGTGCGTATGCTGGGCTCTTGTGTTCCGTCCATGGCGGTGAGCAACTGCGATCGGATACCCATCCCACCGCCAAAAATGCCCCCGCCGCCCTGTAAACCCTTGTTTTCATCGCCTTCTGTGCCGCCGCGGCTCATCATTACCGAGTCGGCCTCATCAATGAATACTACGCATCCGCCATACTGGTTCGCCCATTTGCGGGCCTTTCTGCCTACGCCCTTGACTTTCATCTCACCGACGCCAATGAACATAGCGTTGAAGTCGGCTCCGTTCAAGCCAATGTAGGGGATGTTGACTTCGCTGGCTGCACACATCGCAATTAGAGTCTTGCCTGTTCCAGGTGGGCCAGTGAGCATGGCGCCGGCGGGTGGGGTAGCGCCCAGCGCTTCCATCTTCGCCTTGTTTTCCTGTGACATCATAGCAATCGTGCCAAGCAGCACCTCTTTGATGTGGTTCTGGCCAAAGAAGTGCTCTTTGAAGTTTTTGGTTCCTTCGTCACCTGGTTGCAGCTCGACGTTCTTTGTGTTAGATAAAAATGTGAAAAGGAGCAAGAACTGCCCAATCATCATCAATGCCGAGATGGCAAACTGAGCAGCGATTCCAAGAAGGCTCAACAGCGCTGCAATGCCAAAAAACTCGACAATGAGGAACGATATGATGCCTAGCCAGAGAGCGATGTTACGAAGTGACTTTTTGCGCCACAGCCAGTACGGATAGTACAGGATGTAGCTGGAATATACAATTATTTGTCTTATGAAGTAATCAAGCGCGGACTCAGGCAGAGACGCCAAATGCCTGGGCTGCAGCACTCTCTTGAGATGATCAAATAATCTATGCAAAATCCTTTTCAAAAACACAAGCAATTCCCCTGTTCTGTCTTACGTGTGTTAGGGAGCGAGGCGGGAAGCCGGGAGGCGGCGGCTAAACATCTGCTGGGGAGCAAACGCCCGCCTCGCTAGCCATACCTCTGATAGTACCACCATTAGGTGCATTCTAAGACACCCAATTCTCCAGGTCGTCCAACTCGAAGGCCTCGCACGCGGTGTCCGGAGTCAGGTTCAGTACTGTCCGGTCATGGTCAGCAAAGTAGTTGGCGCACTCCTGGTATGAATTCTCGGCGGCCCCGCGCCACTGTAAGAAGCGCTGGTAGTCCATCTCGTGGAACTCGGGCACCTCGGCCTGGTCATAAAAATGCCAGTGGCCGTCAGCCGAAAACTTCATGTCCATGCCCACAATCAGCAGTGGGTCGAACCCTATCTGGTAGGCGTACTGAAACATTGCGTACGTCACCGAGTTAGCTGTCCCGTGACCGCCATCTGGAATCGGCCCGGGTTGAAAGCCGCGTATCTTGTGGCCGCCACGGAAGTAGGTGATGGGAAAGATCTTCTTTTGAAACGCCCTGAACTCGAGGGCGTCTGCGTACTCAGAGTTTATGAATACTGTCGTTGGAATGTGCATGTATCTGGAGCGGGCGAGCCTCTCTGACTTCTTCTTGAGGTGTCCGCGTCCCTCGAGAAACCAGTAGTCGGGAACCAGCCCCTCTTTGGCATAGAATGAGTTACTTGCCAGGGTTACGTTCTTGTTGAGCCACTCGACAGGCACGTCCTGTAGAGACGGGCCGTTGCAGATCAAGATGCCGATCTTATCCATGGGTTCAGCCTCCTATACATGCTTCGTTCGTCTTTGCTTGTTGTCAGTGCTACCTTGAATGCCGCGATAGCAAACAGTCTTTGGATCTTGCCAGGCTCGTGTGGGACGTGCACTCTTGGGGCAAATATACGACGCACATGGCGCTCTCCTGCCCAGTCAAAAACCAGCACAAAGAGGTCACACTTCTTGATTCCCGCCGTTGACGCCTTGTATTGCAGGCCGTCCTTGATGAGTACCTCAGACGAGCCTCGGTCGTAGTATTTTATGTAGCCTGCGTGAACGACACGCACAGGCCCGACTTTCCGATACAAACCCGTAAGAGGAAACTCCACCCAGGCGTAGAAACCGCCAATGTCTCTCGCACCCCGGCTGATGTGTTTGATGATCTTGCGATCTCGCCTCGGATTTATCCATCGGATGTCAGAGTGTACGAGTCCTTCCTCATTGCCGTGGCGAGTCACCGTCTTCCAGCTCCAGGGTCCATGCCTCCACTGTTGAGAAAGGGAACACCGTGCAGGCGCTTCCTTCGGTCAGGTTGAGTATGCTTCGACCGTCTGCGCTAAAAGCCTCGCGCGCCACCATAAATGCCACGTCAGTGCGCTGCACCCAGCTCCTGTGCCCTCCGTACGGGCCTTCCTTGGCGGTTACTCTCTCATCGTTTTCATAAAAGTGAAAGGGCTTGTCCCAGCTGCTTGCATACTCATGATCGAGTCCCACAACCAGGGCCACGCTGAAGCCCATCCAGTAGGCCAGCTGTAGAGACTGGAATATGACCGATCCCCCTATACCTATGGCGTAGAGCGGGTGGGAGCTGAATTTGGCGCCGATGCCCTTACCCGTGCCATCTGGTATCAAGGGCCGGCTCATGATGGGATAGACGTTGGGGACCAGATCGAATGCGCCACGCGCCACGGCGCCACGGTTCACAAATGACGCATCCACACGCTCGCAAATGTCATGGAAGTCCTTAGCCTTGTCGCCCATGACCTGGTCTGCCCCTATCTGTACAAAATAGGTTGGGGTGAAGTCCTCGCGCAGGTAAATGCGATTGCATCCAAAGCTGGGGTAGCTCTTTAGGAATTCGTTAGGAACATCATTGAGGCTGGGGCCGTTGGCAATAATAATGCACTCGCCAGTATGTGTGTCCCTGAAGCGCGCGTCGGCCTCTCCGTAGTTTATTCCGTTGGACAGGGTCAAGTCGTTGATGCTTGTCATGGTCGCAAGTCTCCGATCTTAGCCTGCTCTGAAGGGTAAATACGGAGCTTGCCATCACCCAGGGCCAGTTCTGTGCTCCGGATGCGGCCTACCAGCTGCCGGAATCCGTGGGGTTCAATGCTACTGGCCTGGTCGGATCCCCAACCCGACCGATCAAGGGTGATGTGCGCCTCCACAACATCAGCGCCGAGGGCCACTGCGTTCTGGCAGTGAGTCAGCCCCGGGCTGTGATTGCTAAAACCAACGGCGAAGAAAGGAAATAGGTTACGCAGAGTCTGCATAGCACGGAGGTTTATATCCTTCGGGGCAGTCGGGTACGTCCCCGTGCACTGAAGCACGGCAACCTGGCTGCGATCCCATATATTCTCCCATATGCACTCTGCTGCATCCATGATCATTTTCCCGTCAGACATACCGGTGCTAAAGATCACCGGCTTTCTGCACCTTGACACCTTAGCTACAAGATCAAGATTCGTGATGCCAGCGCTTGCAATCTTCATGGCGTCTGGCTCAAGTTCCTCTAAGAACTCCACACTGGGAATGTCCCATGGACTGGCGAACCAGGCCAGGCCGGCTTGTCTGGCGGCGAGCTTTATGTGCGCGTAATCGTCAAAATCAAACTCCAGATGCTCCTTGTAATCCCAATAGCTGATGTCGCCCCACGGCGTGTCGTAACGGATTTGCTCCCGCTTCTCCACGGGGACCACCAGGTCAAGTGTCCTCTTTTGGAACTTCACAGCCTGAGCGCCGGCATATTTGGCGGCCTGCATGAGCTCAATAGCCCTCATGAGGTCACCGTTGTGGTTGATGCCAATCTCGGCAATTATATAGCAGGGTTGGCCGGGCCCTATCGGAACTTCGTTGATTTCCATCATGCGGAATTCCTCAGCCAGGCATACAGATCATGAATCCAGTCCAGAGTCTGCTCTTGAATCTTTTGCGTGTCGCCTGGGAACTGGACCTGCATATCACAGAATGCCGGCATGTGGACCCCTTCACCTGTGACAAGAACAACATCCATGCCCTGCTCGTCCGCCTCTTGCGCAGCCAGTAGTACGTTGCCCGATCCAGAGGTTGTGAATCCAATAAAGAGCTTGAAAAGGTCGGCGTAGGCATACAGGTATCTGGCAAATACAGTGTGAGAGTCAAAATCGTTGGTCAACGCACTCAGCACTGTCGGATCAGACAAAGCCAGAGCGGGATAGCCAAGGCCAATAAGCTCAGCGGTCAGGTGCTGTGCCTGGGCCATGCTCCCGCCATTTCCGCAAATAATAGGTGCGTATCCTTGCCGGATGGTGTCAGCTACTGCTCTTGATGAAATCATGTGAGTACCTCCTCGTGATACTGCATTGTAGTATTAGCGATGGCAACATCGTACCAGTCATCGATTTCGATCGATGTCCAGGACGGCATGCGGTAGTAACCAACGCGCCCGCACAAACGGTTCTTGTGCTCGGACAACCAGCTCGCCTTCGTGATATAGATGCTTCCGCTCTCTTGCAGCGGGGGCCGGCGGTCCTGACGGTTGAGTCTGGGTAACGTATGCGCGTGAAAGGCCCGTCGCAGCGGGTCAAGGTCAGTATGGGCACCCTCCATTGGAGGAAGCCACACATAGGGAAAAATAGGGGTGGCTGAGAACAAACTGTCAAATTCGCCACGTCTGAAGGTCTCAATGGCCATCTCAATATCCCAAGGCCGGCGTATCGGACTGGTGGGCTGCAACAGCACGATCTCGTCCGTGGGATGAATGTTCAAGAGGCCGAACGCATCTTTCATCGCATCTTCGATCTGGGCCTGGTCACCTGACAGTTCTTCGGGTCGCTTGTGGATCTCGACGCCATCAAACCGAAAGGCGTGCGAAGCGATGAAGTTGTGGTCGGTGGACACAATAATCCGATCGATAAGCTCGGTGTTCTGGGCTGCTTCGATCGTCCAGTCGATTAGCGGCTTGTCGTAGATCTGCGCCAGGTTCTTGAGCAGTATGCCCTTGCTGCCGCCCCGTGCGGGTATGAACGCGATGGCGCTCACTTGCTTGCCGCTAGATAATCGGCTATAGCTGGATGATCGTCCATAATGCCAAAGGACAGAGGGAATGGACCGAATTGCCCTGGTTGCGTAACCAGGCCGTAGCTGTGCCCTATGTCGGTCATCAGCCGTCTGTTCGGGCACTCGCCGCGTATATAGAACCGCTGCTCTCCGTGCACGGGTCCGAAGTACGAGGGTCCTTTGATCTCGTCCCAATCAATGGCTGTGCCACAGTGGGTGCAGTATCTTTGCTGTTCAGTTATCATGGGGCCTCCAATGCCTCAACTCGGCGCTCTAACAGTGTGTAATCATTGCTCAGCTCTACGAACAGATGGGTGGCTCGCTCGATCACCTCCTGCTGTACGTTTACCCGCTCTTCAAGTTGGGCAACATCAACTCGTAGCTGATGCGTGGTTGGATCGACTCCGCCCTCGCAGGCTGTGAACATCAGCAACATGATGAAGATAACAATTAGCTTTTTCACGGTGCCTCTCATGCCCCTATACTACCTCTTTTCTCCCCCGGGGGCGATCCCCTGCCCATATGTCAGATCTGACATAATGTGTGCGTTATGTCGGGTTTTCTTTAGCGTTCTGCACACAATGTCGTTTGCAGGCACCATAATAGTCACTTTACCGGACTATTGTAGTTTACGGCCGACAATGACAATAGCGGCGGCCACTATTGTCTTCTATCACCATATATGTCATTACACAGGGCGTTTTTTTGCAATTTCCTGCACTTATGTCAACTGCGGACGATTGCGACCATCTGGTAGGGTTGTTTGTTGCCACTTGACTCTGCGACACGCTCGATGAGATTCCAGCCCGCTGCGAGTGCAGGCTTGACTCCCTTTTTGACAGAACCCTTCTCGTAGTTGTCGAAGATGAGACACTGGCATCGATCCTTCAAACCTTCGTAGTCAGCAATGCACCCGGCCACGCTGTGATCTCCGTCGATGTATCCCACACCAAATTGCAAGTCTGCGATGGCCTTTGGAAAGGGAGGATGCTTCTGTCGGTGCAGGATGACACGCTTTCCGTATTCGATGTCATACTGCATGCAGTTCCACTCCAAGAGCTCGGGGCTTGGGTGATAACCTGTCTGAATGTCGATCTTGTTCTTCCCGTACATCCCGTCCATTGGATCGATGCAGTGGACCGTCATCTTAGGATTCGCCAGCGCAGCAAGTATGGCTGAAGAACCATATGCTGTGCCGATCTCGACGTAGTCTCCCACATATGTCCGAACCATGTTCTGCAACAGGTCGGCTCGGGTACCAGTCGTCAGGGACCGGCCTTTTATTTTATCCAGCGAAAATTGAGTCATAGTCTACCCTTTCGAATACCTCAACAACTCCACCCGGTGTGGCGTTGTAAATCTCTATTCCGTGAGCATCACAGTACTCTTTGGCAAGCTTGTGTCCTGCTAGAGAACTTTCGTTGATTGACTTCGCTCGCTTCTCATTGATGGTCTTCAGATCCGGTCCCCAGTACTCCGGGACAAAGTGGTTGGGGTCGGGTTGCCCTTTTTTCTGTGGTACGTATCCACCATCAAATCCTATCAGATAAATCGGATTGCATCCCATGTAAACAGCCATCTGCTGCATCACGGTTCCAGACGAATGAATTTTGCAAAAAGGTCTCTTTATTGGATCACCGGAGAACCAACTGCCATGAGTCCCGACCTGAAAGACGGTGACGTCCTTCGACGGGAGTCGCAGCTTGCTCATGCGTTTTGTGATAAAGGAATGCTCAGCCAGTGAGACGCCCAAACGAGCAGCTGCCATCCAGGACTCATCTGCCACAACCGTCTTGGCGCAGAGAACCATGTGTCGCGGCTGAAAGAGGAGGGCTACTGAATTGGTCCCGAAGGTGATTTCGTTTCTCAGGGGTAGACGATTCATTTTGGCTAGACTGGGACCATTTCCTAAAACAAAGCAGCGTTGGCCTTTATAAAAATTTTTCCACTGCTTCATGTCGTTTTGCCTCCTGTCGTGGTCTAATCCAACTAAGTCAGTACTACTTACGACAACATAAGTTATATACACTATCTGTGTGGGTGTTGTCGTTACACACACTATCTGTGTAAGTATCTTATGTTGAGTTGCAGAGGGGAGTGGAGTAGGAAAGATTCCACTCCCACGCGAACCATGCGCTTTCCAGGGCTCTTTGTCCCTCGCAGTTCCCGCCCGAAGCTCTGTCTCCAGGGTAAGCTAGCTCCCCCGGAGCAGTGGAGATGGTGGGACTCGAACCCACGTACCTGCGCCAATACGTTCTGCGCCAGGTCGATGACCTGTCATCCCCTAGTTGTCTTTCGCTTGATTGATCTCAACCGGCGGCTTCTGCCGGCTTCTATGTCTGAACTCCTCTATGAGTGCGCTGCCAATTCCGAGCAGCACCCAGAGCGGCCAAAAGAACGCCATCGTCAGTGCGAGCGGGAAATTGCCACCCGCGTCTGTTCTGTCATCGGGCACGATCGAGACGGCCCTCAAGATGACAAGAGCCCCCACGATCCAAATCGCAGCGGCTCCGACAGCAGCTATTGTTAGCAGTGTCTGCATGTTCTTTTTCCCCAGTCTCACCGGCGCGTAGATCCCGATTGTGTGGACGCGATTAGGAGATTACCGCCGAGGCTCGAACTGGTTTATTACCTCTATCTTACCGCAATTGTGAGAAGAATCATGACTACAAAAAATCCGATAAGTGTGGTAGCACCGGCCGCAATCAGGATCTTCCAGACTTGGCTCATGGGAACGATACCGATCCGCCATGATCAAGGATGATCCGGACAGCTGTACCAATCAGCACGTCTGACCACTCAGCCTCTTCGACGGGGGGAATCTCCGGCTCGTCTTCGTCATCCGGTTCGTCCTCGAATGGGAGCAGGCTTACGTCATGTTCTCGAATCCATGCTTGAGGGTAGCCAGGGTCCAGCAGCAGGGTCAGATCATACTGAGTGCCGTCCGGAGCTATGCCTCTCGCTTGCTCAAACTGGTACGAGCCCTGATACTCATCGATCGCTCGAATAGCAGCGGGCGCTACCAGGACAAACTGCTTGTGAGCTGAGTTCGCGTGTCCTGACCAGATCTGTGCGTCTTCGTTTACGTTGAACCATTTAGGATCCACTGTGCAACTCCTTCTTGGGTTTGTCTGCGTCTTCCCAGCCACCCCTCTTATCTGTGTCGCGTGGGGTGTTTCGAGTTAGTGCAGCTTCCGACATCTCCATCAACTGGTCGACCTGCGCCTTGAGAGTCGTGATGTCGTCTTCGAGCTTCTTCAATCCGAGCAGCTTTCTCAAATACTTCAGCATATGGGACTCCTTTGCAAAGGTCTGACTATTGTACACCATTTCGCCCTAATTGCCCAACGGGCAACCTCACAGAAATGGGATACATCACGATTTCGTGAGGTTGTGACATATCTACTGTATCCCGGCCTGATGTTGCCGATTGTGTCAAGTGTGAGTGATCTACTAACAAACCAGTCAATTTGCAACCGGTCACGCAGTGACCGGAAAAATTGACGGTTCCCTTGACAGTTCTATGATGGTTCTGTACGCACTGGGGTTCGGGGGGTTCACGAACCAGGGTTCGGGGGGTTGACGCACTGGGGTGCGTGACACGTACTGGGGTTCGTGCCACGAACTGGGGTTCGGGACTCCCCGCCTTGACTGACCTACTTTGTGGGTCATATGATTGGGTTTATGGGACGAACCGGGGTTCGGGTCACTTGTCTATAGGACCCTACTTGAAAAGTTTTTCAAGTACATGAATTTAGGTTTTGCTCCTTTCAGAGCCATAAGGGGACACTTTTGGCAACTTACTGCCACAGGCCGGTGTAATTAGTATCTGGTACTTTTGTACCAAAAATGACTCCCCCGGGGGATCTTCCACGTGTAGAAGCTGGTCATAGAGAATAGGGAGAGGAGTGAAGTGAACCCGGGGGGGTATATATGAGCTATTGGACATCTTCAAGGGGTGCCCCCACCCCCTGCTGAACACTTGAATCGTGGGGTACATGGGAAGGGAGTAGCACAATGTTAGCGAAGCTGCTGTATGTGCTCCTGTCGCCCTTTGTAGGGGAGAGTCAGTATGATGACTACCCCTGCATCGAGTACTACCTGAGCGTGGGTCAGGTGTACCTGTACTACTCACGCAGTCCATACCGTGAGGTATGGGAGCTGCACCTCAGACACAATATCGTGTCTGAGCATAGCCAGCTGTGGAAACACAGCTAGCGTGCCAACTACCCCATTCGTGGGATACGTCCTTGAGCAGGGACACGAGTGGGGTGGTGGGCATATAGCCCAAGAAAGGACGTGTAACATGAGTACGCTCCAACGCATGACACTAGGCTTCTTAGCTCTATGTCTAGTGGCCATCTGGGCATATGGCATTGCCTATGTGGCATACGACCTGCTTGAGCAGGTGTCTGCTGAGTGGGTGTGGGCTGGTGGTATGGCTATACTGCTCACTCTCTATATCGCCTTTGCAAAGCGAGCACTCAAGGACATCAAGGGCCTCAAGCTCAAGGCAGAGAGTGAAGAGTGGCGGGTAGGCACTAAGCATGAGGATACACTCACCACATGGGGTGACCGTAGAGCACTAAGGGTATCCTTAGCTGCTAAGCTCAAGGCCCTGGTGCCTGCTCGTACCAAGTGGTACCAAGGGGATAATGGCAAGCAGCTCAAGGCAATGAGCAAGCTAGAGCGTGATACTCAAGGCTGGAAGCAGTCAGGTGCCGGCTCTGTAGGTGCCAGTGCTGTTGGCCTTGATGCCATTGATGAGGCCTTTGATCTATGAGTATCATCACACGCTACTGGCCCAAGCATGAAGAATGGATGAGTGGCTATGTGGACTATAAGTTCATACGCATAGGCCCTATCACCCTTAGCCTACACCCTCCAGAGCAATACGAACACCCTCAGTGGATACTGTCCATTGACTGGGGTAGGGTACAGCTGGTATTACATGCACCACAGCTTACCTGGTAGCTAGCCATACTGCCTATACACACCATACACACACTGATATAGGCAGTGTGGCACACATCATACATGCACATGTTATATGTGCATAAAATGGTGTGTGACTACCCTATGAAAGGAGGAATAGATGAATAACAGTAAGTACTCCAGGACATTAGTAGTATTGCTCTTAGTACTAATGCTGCTGGTGTCCACACTCACGGTGATGGCCGTGTATGAGCCTGCTGATACTGAACCACCTGATGACTGCAGTCTCGAGTCCATACGCCGTAAGTTCAAGGAGCTAGAGCCAGAGCGGCGCACACCGGTGCCGCAGCCTCATAACAACCCAGATGAGGTGTATAGCTAAGGAGGCAACATATGTATCGACTGCTCGACCTGTTGTACTCGCTCATTGTCTGGGTAGCAGACAAGGGTGAGCAGACGGGTGCGGACTCAGGTTGGAACTGGGGCGCGCACCTTGGCCACGACAGCTACCTGTCGTTTTCTCATGCCACTGACCTGTCCAACAACTACAGTGCTGCACACCTGTGCACTGCGTTAGTGGACATTGGCTTGAGTGATGAGGTTGGTGGGCTCCTGCTCATCATCCAGATCAACAACCCCATGTGCGATCTGTACATGCGCGCATGGGAGATGAAGGCGATCCAGCAGGGTCGCTAACATGAACATCCCACTATGGGTCAATAGTGGGCTTGGTCAGGCTGGGCAATGGCGAGCCCGCGTGGCTGTAAACCACGTGTCTAACGACTGTGCAGGTTCAACTCCTGCCCTGACTACTGGGGCACTCTGCCCAAGAAAGGTGGTGTTGTACACATGCAAGAGACAAGGACCGTGGTCTCCCCTACTGTGAAGGAGCTGCAAGTGCTAACTCCCAAGCAGCGTGAGGAGATCGACTGGTACCACGAAGCAGGCATGCCTGCTCAGGGTACAGTGGTGGATGCAATCCGGCAGTCCGCCAAGGTCAGAAAGGAGCGCCCATGAACGAAGTGCAAGTCGAGTACATCCGGGAGCTGAAAGTGGCTCGTCAAGAGCTGGCTCCGAACACCCGCTTGGAGGTGGATGGCTATATTCGAAGTGGCCTCCCTCTCCCTACGTCCTTAGCTAAGGTAGTACTACTCGCCCTGGCCAAGGTCAAGGAGAAACAGAATGCCCGATAAGGTATCTCAAGAGGACCTGGACGCCCAATTTGAAGCAGCCGTCGAGGCTGATGATATGAAAGGCGCACAGGCCGCTCTCGACGCAGTAGAGGAACAAGCCCAGGCCCCTGCAAGTGCGTCTGGCGCCGCTGCCTTTACTGATGAGGCACTAGGGATAGGCGGGTTCTCATCCGTCTTGACCCAACTGTCTCTCGAGCAGATCGCGGAGCTTCAGGTTCAGGTCCCTAACAAGGACGACCTGAGTGCAATGTATCTGCCCGGTACCTCCGTCATCGACGCTGAACACAGGATCCACCTGACCAAGCGTGGTGATGTCAAGCGTGCAGCTCGTGGACTAGCGCTTGCCGCAGCGGGTGGTGTGGACATGGACTCCCAGGTTATTACCTCTAACTCGGGATCCAAGTACACCATCGAGAACGGCGAATGCTTCGAGCTTCAACGCACAGAGCAGCCTGACTTCTCAGGCAACGTCACGATTCTCGAGAAGAAGGTGCCCTGCAAAGCGCACCTTGTGTACGTCAAGAATCCTGGCGGCGGCTTCACTGCAACTGGCGAGGAACACTTACGTGGGCTTCACCAGTGGGCTCTGATGTTCATGCTGGGCACATACGTGACAGCATCGACCAAGGGCTTCTTCGCAGAAGACAAGCCGATCGTGGCGGTCGAGATTGCACAGCGAGTCGGGGACGACGCCGCCCGTGCTTTCGCAAAGACCATCATCGATGGTTGGGTGCAGAACTCTGGTGATCGCCGAGAGGTGAGAACTGGATTCTCGCAAGCTATGTCTGCAGAACGAGCGCAGGCAGGCCTGCCCGACAACAGCTACCTCCCTCCTCGTAATGAGATTGGTGGCTACACCTTGCCTGACGGCAAGACCATCTCGCAGGCGGTTATGGACCTACGTGGACGCCAGTTCGCGCTGACCGTACAGCTGCCTATGAATGACAAGACCATCGAGATCACCACTCGGACAGTGAAGAACCTGACTGAGCTGGCCTCGGTAGTCGCTCCTCACTTCGCGGTAGCGAAGCAGAACTCGGGCGAGCTCGTACCAGTTGAGCTCCTCGCTCGCTAGATCTATCAGCGAGTTCTCACGGGGGAGTGGGGCTAGCGCCTCGCTCCCCTCTGGCCCCCGGTGGGCCGTAGGCGGTAGGTGTTCTACGCTTGCCTGCGGTAAAGAACCCACCACCGGGGGTCTACTACAACCAGGAGGCTACACACACAAATGACATATCAACGTGCACCTGAACGGTTTGCCAACCTGTTCCACACGGACGTGGAGGCTCAAACCGTCTGGGTTCAGGAAGGCCTTGGTCTCAAGACCATGTCTAAGGTCGACACTGTGGCGCGTGCGCGCTTACGACCTGGTTATGTCATAATCAGGGTCCCACACGCCCAGCTACGTCGTATTGTAGCAACCAGACGTGCAAAAGAATCAAAGTATGCACCTGTGGTGAATGCGTCTGGCAAACCCACACCCCCGTCACGTAACCAAGGGGCACAACTCACCAATCAAGAGAGACGCAAGAGATACGGTCTGGGGTTCGCACCTATGTCTGCTTGGTGGCCCAAATCATGACGTTCCCAGGACAACCACCTTCAGGTAATGCTGGACAACGTCGTGCCAGCAAGTGGCCGCCCTTCAGACGCGGTGAAGCACTGACCAGGGCATTCAGAAATCTGCGCCAAATGGAGCGTGAAATACTAATCACACGGGGTACTTTGCGGGAGCTACATGAAACACACCGCATTGTGCAGTCCAACATGAGTGCGAAATGCTCCGTGTGTGGTGATTTCTTTGGCTGGTACTGCCCTGACTCACTGGATGGCATCTGTGAGTATAACTATGACTCCCATAATGAGAGCTGCATTCATTGTGGTGATCCCGAGGAGCGTAAGTAACCATGATGGTGCCCCTCACATATGACGACATTGCAGACCTGTACGACAAGGAGCATAATAACGGTCGTCCGGCGCGCACGCTACCCATGAAATATGTATTCGAATGGGCAGTGGAACAGAAAGACCGGTTCGCTTTCAACGATGATGAGGTACTCTGCCTCATCACAAAGGAGACTGATACACCATGAAAGTTCGTTACGTCGTACTACTCACCATACTGGCTATGCTGGTGCTGGGCAACTGTGCTTTTAGTGCAGCAATGTCGGTGCAAATACTGGAGATCCAGGATGACATCACGATGCTGATCGACGGTGGCTTGATCACCTTCGAGACTATGGACTTCATCATCGAGGATCTCGACAATCTGTGGGACATCCTTGGTGCTTCATCGGGATCCAACTCTTGATACCCAGAACAGTTTTGCTACTCAAGACGTGAACAATCATGAAACATAACCTACTCTTCCGACTCCAATGCTTTATCTGGGATCAACGCTGGGCAAAGAACGCCCAACCCGCTATCATGTGGGTGATCCTGGACAAACTCGTAGGCCAGCCTAGCTGGGCCATCTGGTACAGGTACTGGGGATGAAATGAGCGCATTGTCCGAGCTGCCCTGCAAGGGCCAGCACCCACATAGCATACTGAGCGACGGTACGTGTGAAGACTGCCGCCCAGTGTACAAACTCAAATACCCACAAGGGTGGCAAACCTACCCTGGTGATGTGTGCGAACACGGTACATACACTGGTGGGTGTGGTGTAGATCTAATGTGCCATCCCTGCGAGATGGGGTGGAGATGATCTGGTTTGCCTGTCTAAATGTGATTTACTTTGTAGTCATATTCACTTGGCTACTGAGAGGGAGCATGGATATTCCCAAGGATGGCTCTGAATGACAACTGATCCACGCGTAATCACTGAGCTCAGCATGATCAAGCATGAGCTTGGCTCACTCAATAAGAACCTGCGATTCCTGATGGATCTGATGCGTGAGCAGCACGAAGCCAGCATTACATGGGCTGGTAATACTATCCGCCAGGCCGGACCCATACAAGACGATGAGAAGCACGGTGCCGGCAACAACGAGGATGCCAATGGAACTGCAGATACGGAATCTAAAGATCACGCTTGATCGCCATCTCACACTGGTCATTCCAGACAGTGTGTATGATGACGACATCCTAGAGGATGGCCTTGAACCAATCACGTGGTATCCGGTATGGTTCGATGGCATGTGGGAGTGGAGGGGCAAGATGATCTATCTCACCCTGTTCAGCATCTCCTTGACATTCGACTGGCTACCTGACTGATGGGCAAGGTATTTCCATATCAGTACATCATGATGCAAGGATTAGTAGTAATCCTGGGCTATATCATGATGTCAGCACCTGTAGGCACTGTCATCTACAGCCAGGCTGGGAGCGTTCGCAAAGCTGCGCGCATGTGGCTTGAGGACGCTGACCCATCGTGACAACATGGCATGATGAGCTCTTGATTTTAGGGTTCATCTTTCGGAAGCCTACACGCCGTGAGCGTCAATGGTTTCACATGCGTACGGGGCGTCGACTTGAACGGGTCTATATCCGCAGGCCTGACCATCCTATGAAAGTGAGGCTGAATGAGTAGTCAGATCTCCAGTTTCAGACTAGATGTAGTCTTCACAATCTTTCATTACTGGGGCACACGCCCCGTGATCAAGATTGAACGCACGCCTGCTGCTTATCCTGGCGGCCGAGCGTCGCTTGACTTCTTCTTCCTGTGGTTCTGGTTTGCCATCGGAACCTCCGGTTATTGGGATCAGCGCAAGGCCTACAAGGAACTCTAGTGCCAGTAACCAAGTTTGAAACCACCCAGATGCTCAAGGCACGCCGGCGCCAGACGCTGGCCCTTTGGACAATCGCACGACGGCTCTACAATATCCGCACACGATGGCGACGAGTAAACTGGTTCTTTTGGGACATCTCGTTCAAGATCACGCACTACATTGTAGATAAAGTCAAGCTAGCTAATAACCAGTTTTGTGGTATCTGCGGGGGCGAATGGACTGACGAGCTGCCCTGTATATGCCCAACTATCTCCCCTGATCCTCCCCCGGGGGAGTTCAAAGATCGAGACGACGGCGCCTATGACATCCGCTATGACTATAAATAGATTGCTTGGCATGACAGCAAATCTACTCTTTGCTGTCTCACACACCAAGTCAAAGCGCTGGAACTATGTCTTCGTGCGTCTGGGCATGAAAGCCCTAATGAGATTGGTGAGACGCATCTATATTTACGGAATCGAGGACTAAGATGGCCGATGAAGCACAAGAAGCGTTCGAGATTGACTACATCGAAGAGTTCATCACCGAGGGCTTACAAACTGACGGCGAGGATCACAAGCAGTGGTACCTCGAACAGATCCTCGTGCGACTAGGCGCAAGCCTTGAGAATCTGGAATACAAACCAGGAGTTGCACCATGAGTGAACATGAATGGCATGAATGGGTAGACGAGAATCTTGCAAACACCATCCAGTTCATCGAAAGCGAAGAGATCTTCGGTGAACCTTTCACGCAAGAACTCACAGCACTAGCTGTAGCCGTTGACGAGATGGGGCTTGACGAGCCCATAGAATACATGCTTGACCTCTTCACACTTGACATCGCTTATCTCGAGGAAGCAATAGGCATCT
>Ga0255055_10000582_pt1 | contig 28237 bp, 21 predicted proteins | sample JV7_2_27_MG_FD_188633 | JGI IMG/M metagenome (GOLD analysis project Ga0255055, IMG submission 188633) | Seawater microbial communities from Jervis Inlet, British Columbia, Canada - JV7_2_27 | ecosystem: Environmental > Aquatic > Marine > Inlet | place: Canada: British Columbia | collected...
CTTGTATCGCGGCAAGATGCCGCTCCCACATTTTATATTGACGATCCGACAAATAAAAAGCCTTGTGAGGATTAATAAATAGTGGGAGTGGCTTCCAGCCACGAGCCCTGTACGTTGCGCTTTTTCTCTTCCTTGCGCCTAACCCTCAGACAAAATCTGAGTGTTTATAAACCAGTTTGTTTGTTATTTTTTTTGGACTTTTAATCTTTCGGTTTAGCCAACCTTTATTGTTTATCTTCTGCTTTCTTTTTCTTTTCCAAAAATTCAGATGGGTCTTTCATGATTTGCTGCACCTGGCTGTCGGATAAAAAGAATGGGTAATCGCTGGCAGAGGAGACCGCCGGATAGTTTTCATCATCCTTTTGAAGCTTGGCAAAGATGTCCAGCTGATAATCCTGGCTTCCTTTTAATTTGACTGCGTATATCGGAGCCGAAAACGCTTCTTTTTTGCGATCATTGATATATTTATCACAGCTCAGGCTGGCAAGGGTGGACAGCAGTCGGTTGAGGTTCGGGCCATTGCCCTTTGTCCCATCGCTGCTCTGCCATTCAAATTTAACGGCGACCTGGGGCGCGTTGTCTGATTTTTCCTGCTGAGGCGTAACCGGGACCTGGCTGCGAACCAATTTCAGTGACTTTTTATCCTTGGCGATTTGAATTTCACGGATGTCTGTGGACTTAAAAGACAAAACATTTTTATCTCGTAGGTTGTCTGCCGTAAGTTCAAATTTGCCCCTGAAATTGTCTCTGGCGTGAAAGACGCGGCTGTCTCCGTCTATCCTGACAAAGGTATGTCGAAACGAAGAGGCGGATTTTCCAATATCAAAATTTCGTTTCAGCGCTTCTTGCTGCCAGGCTTTTACGGTGATTCTTTTTTCAGCATTCAGATCGTAGCGGACATAATCCTTTGATTCAGAGACCAGGGTCGTCAGGGTAAAGGCTCCCAACACGTTGAGCATGTCCTTAACCGTGTTCGTGTCGGCGAGATATCCGTGCGGTTCAAGGTGCCACTTGTTGTCCTTTTTATTCAAAACAATCGAATCGCCGCCTTTTGAAATTTCAATTTTGGTAATTTGATCCTGCTCTAGACCGGCGATTTTGGGCAGCTCATAAAACGTGTGATCAGAGCTGCGCATGAACAGATAGACGGATAGTCCGACAATGATCAGGATCAGGATTAAATATTCTTTTTTAGCTTTCATTTTCTCGTTTCCGTTAACGGGTTCAGCGGTTCAAGGTTCTAAGTCTATGGTTTCAGGCGTCAGGCATCAGGCTTTAGGTAAAATTATTGACATCGACCTTATCTTTTCCTAATGCCTAATGCCTGCTGCCCGATGCCTAACGGTTAAACCTTTGAACTTTATGATTTTTGAAACATCATCTGGATATTTTTCTTGCGGGTATGCCGGCGAAACCACACGGCGATGCCGAAAAGTACCACAAAAGCCGGCAGGCCGATGATATTTAAGGTTTTAACAAACGTTTTTGTCCCCGCTTTCGTATCATCCAGAGGGTTGAAGCGCTGCTCTTTTCCGCGCATGACCGCAATATCTTCGCGGCCATTTAAATAATCGATGACATTCAGCATGTATGTCGCATTGGGCCCCCTGCCGCCGGCATCCAGTACATTGTCCTTTAGCATCTCGGCTGAGGCCATCAGAAAAATTTTCCCGGGTTTGCCTTTGGCAATAAATTGGCCGTCAGTTACGATTTTAGAGATATCGATTTCGGATCGGGTACCTGTGTCTGATGCTTCGTTTGAGGGGGTCTGTTTGGCAGCCTCATTTTCTTTATCATCGGGCGTCTTCTCATCGATTTCTTTCAGCGGGATGGGTTTACCGGCAAAGTAACTCGGAAATTCTCCCGCAAGAATGTATGCCAGGGGTTTGCTTTGCATCTCATCTTTTGTGGACGGCGGCTGAATGAACATCGGATTCAATGTAATTCGACCGCTCATTTCCCATGATTTTTCCGAGGAAGCAACCAATTGAGTTGCTTTCAGGCCATTGGTCGTCAGCCGTTCAGGGTCCAATTCCAGTGGAGATATCTTTAAAGCAATCATCCCCTTGATGCTTTTCATAAAATCAAGTTTTTTGTTGATAAACTGGCTTTTGATAATCGGGGCAAAATAAATCGACCGCCGACCGCCGCCAAGCTGGGCCGGGAGCTCCTGACGGTAGCAATTTTCGTCCATGACATAGGATTTCTTAATCCGAATACCATAATGACCCAGAAGTTTCTCAAGTCCGGTATCTAAAGGCACATAAACCGGTTGCTGGGCGCCGAAGTTTCCACCCTGCTGATTGCCGGGCCGGACTTCCATGAATCGATCAAGAATTAAGATCAGGCTTTTACCTTTCATCAAAAACTGATCGATCTGAAACAGCTCGTAATCGGAAAAGGGCAGGGTGGGCCGGGCGATAACCATAGAATTGAGATTATCGGGAATGGATTCCTCTTTAAGATTGACCGGCTTTAACGTATAACTTTGTGAGATCAAAGATCGAAAATTCATTACGGCATCCTGGTTCTGCAAGGCGGTCTGACCGAAAGGCGAGGCGCCACTCAGATTCAGTGTTCCGTGATCCGCAAGGTAACCCAGATCTTCATTGATATCGATCAGTGCTTCAACGTTTTTGTCAATGGTTTCCTCTATTTCTTTAATGTCCATTAACTGATACTGAGTGCCGATAATCGGAATCTTAATCACCTGCAGCAGGCGTGTGACGAGAGCCCGTTCACCAAACTCCGTTACCAGACCGATGGCCCCCGTTCCGGGAGGGACCGTACCTTTAGCCAGAGCCGGCCATTTTACGGTCATTATGTTGTACTTTTTAGCAATAGCCTCCAGATCTTCATCCGCAGATGGATCCAAATATTTAAATTCGAGTTTATTGTAATTTTTCTGGTTTAGCTTTTGGACAATTCTTTCCAGCTCAGCGGGGATTTTAGAAAGCTTTTTTAGTCCGATATAGGGAGCCATTTGATAAAGGGAAGATGACAAATATAGCTTAACGTGAATTTTATCCTGCAGACCCAGCAACGCACTTACTTTATTGTTCAGCTTCTGGATAGCAGTCGTCATTTTATATTCCAGCCCTTCGGTTGAAGTTATGGTCGGGATGCGTTCAATCAGATCGCCGTGGATGAGCACCATTCCCATATATGCCCGCTTAAATTTGACCTCATCTTTTTCAATGGCTTGAATTTGGACGGGATGAATTCCATAATTATTTGCCAGCTTTTGGTTTTCTTGAGTTTCTTCAGATAATTCACCTTCTTCAACACTAACATCATAAAAGTGAAAGTTAAAATAACGATTGGCAGAGATGCCGTATTCTTCCAACAGGTCATGGATGTAGCGCTCGGTATTATTGTGGGGAGCAGGCAGGTTTTTTGTAAAAAAAACTTTGACGGTTAAAGGTTCGGACAAAGTGGAGACAACTTTTTGACTGGCCTCAGAGATCGAGTACATTTTATTGGCGGTTAGGTCCAGTCTGAAGAAAAAGGTGATGCCCGCAACATTAACCAGCACGACGATGATAAGATATACCAAAAATTTAATATATTTTTCAGATCCTTTTTTCCCCAACATTTCTTGCTCCTTAATATTTTTGGTTCAGGGCGATATGGGCCCCGAAAAGGCCTACAAAGCAGACGCTTATAAAATACAGAATATCTCTGGAATCAATAATACCTTTGGCAATATTTTGAAAATGGACGTCAGCTCCCAGATAGGAAAAAACTCCAAGTAACGACTGGGGAAGGAAAAAAAGCATTTTGTCGATCAGTGTCAGCGTAAAACAGATTGCCAGTCCGATAATAAAGGCAATTATTTGATTGCGGGTTAGCGCTGAAGCAAACAATCCAACGGCTGAAAAAGCCGCACCCAGAAAAACTGCACCGACGTATCCGCCCACCACCGGCCCCCAGTCCAATTGCCCCATAAAAGAAACTGTCAGCGGATAAGCCAATGTCGGGATCAGCATGGCCATAATGAGTGCAACGCTGGCCAAAAATTTTCCTAGAATTACATCGCCATAGGTCACCGGCATTGTAAGCAAGATCTCATCTGAACCGATGTTTAATTCTTCGGATATCAATCGCATGGTGATTGCCGGAATGACGAAAGCAAAAACAACCGGCAACAATGTATAAAACGTACGCAGATTCGCTTGGTTAAAAAGAAAAAATGTCGCAAAAAAGAACCAGCCGGTTACCAAAAGGAATATTGAAATGACGATATAGGCAATCGGAGATATAAAATAAGCACTAAATTCTTTTCGGAAAATATGGGCAACCTGACGCATGTTAGCTCTCCTTGGTAAGCTTGCGGAAGATGTTTTCCAGTGTCTGGGTCTCTTGATGAAAATCTAAAAGAATCCAATCGGTGTCTTTTATTATTCGATAGACGTCCGGGCGCAAGTCACCTGCCGACTGGCAAGTAAGTCTGACGTCTAATTCGGAATCCGTTTCTGTAATTCTGGTAACACTTTCAACCCCATCGAGTTTGCTTAAGTTTGCTCCCACTGTTTTAAAATCTGCATTTTGAAGGCAAAGATGCATGATGTTTTTGCCGCTGGCAGACTGTTTCAGGTTTTCGGTGCTGCCGTCAGCAACAATCTTGCCTTGATTGATAATTACGATGCGATCGCAAGTTGCCTCGGCTTCACTCAGGATGTGAGTTGAAATGATGATCGTTTTTTCTTTGCCGATTTCTTTTATAATTTTTCGAATCTCAACAATCTGGTTGGGATCCAGACCCGAAGTTGGTTCGTCCAGAACCAAAACCTCAGGGTCATTCATCATTGCATGGGCCAGGCCCACACGCTGTTTGTATCCTTTGGAGAGTTCGCCAATCGGTTTGCTCATGACTTCATTGATGCCGCAAAGATCGGCGAGTTGGCGAATACGCGGAAGCTTTTGATCGCTGCCAATTTCCCGAATAGCAGCCACATATTTTAAGTAATCAAAAACGAGCATATCATGGTATAGCGGGGCGGATTCCGGCAGATAGCCTAAAAGTTTTTTGATTTTTAAAACGTGTTTATCAATGCTTAAGCCTTTAATGTTGATGCTTCCCGAGCTTGGTTGGAGATAGCCTGTAAGCATCCGCAGGGTGGTGGTTTTACCCGCGCCGTTTGGGCCCAGCAGCCCCAGGATTTCGCCTTTCTGAATATCGAAATTGATCTGATCTACTGCACAAAGGTGGGTATAATATTTGGTCAGATTTTCGACATGGATCATTTTGTGTCTCCCTCCATCAAAAGCACCCGACAAAAATCCGGGAAAATTTTTAACTCAAATATGGAAAAAATGAAAAAAAGGTTTATTTTTAGTATATTCCTAATTTGTGCCCTTGTGACGCTAGTTTTTGGAAATTTTAATACATAAATTTAGTATTTGCAAGGGAGGCCGCCGGTCAAATCGTTGATCGTTTAATAAATCCGAATGTTTCTGATAATGCCCTTTCGTCAGGTTTTGCGGATTTCGCAACCTTGCAGATTTATATATAAATTTTTTATTGCCTAAACTAACCTTTGAGGGTTATGTCATGGAAAAACAATTTGATTGGGGTTGGCATTAAACCTTCCTGAAAGGAGAGATATATTTATGAGCATTAGTGAAATGAGTGCAAAAGTATTTAGAGCTAATCTTTTATTCTTCACTTTGGCCCTGATCGGAGCAATATTTATTATCGCTAATTGTGTTACCGGTCCGAGCGCGCATGCTAAATCGGCAGAATTTTTCAACGCACCTGCCAGTTTCAACCAATTGGCGGAGATGGTGAGTCCGGCGGTTGTCAACATCCGCACCGTGAAGACGATCAAAGGCGGGGGTCCGGTTTTCCGCCAGTTTCAGCGTGATCCCTGGGGGAGAAAGGGTCCTTTTAAGGACTTTTTTGAACGGTTTTTTGGCGAAGACATGCAAAAGGAGTTTAAACAGCCCAGCCTCGGATCTGGATTCATTATTGATAAAGAGGGCTTTGTGGTGACGAACAACCACGTCATCGAAGATGCAGATCAAATAAAAGTCAAACTCAAAGATGAACGTGAGTACGATGCAACCATCGTTGGCCGTGATCCCAACACGGACATTGCCTTGTTAAAGATAGATTCGGGCGAGGATCTTCCGACTGCCAAGCTGGGCGATTCCGATGAGCTAAAAGTCGGGCAGTGGGTGGTGGCTATCGGAAGCCCGTTTGGACTTGAACACACCGTGACTGCAGGAATCGTCAGTGCTAAGGGCCGGGTTATCGGATCAGGTCCCTATGATGATTTCATTCAAACGGATGCCTCCATCAATCCCGGCAACAGCGGCGGGCCCCTTCTCAATTTGAATGGAGAGGTGGTGGGAATCAATACCGCAATTGTCGCCGGCGGTCATGGGATTGGTTTTGCCATTCCGGTTAATCTCGCCAAGGGGATTATCGTGGCGCTCAAAACCGAAGGCGAAGTCACTCGGGGCTGGCTTGGTGTTGCAATTCAAGATTTGAACGGTGATATGGCTGAATATTATGAAGTTGAGAACAAAAAAGGCGTATTTGTCATGGACGTTTTTGAAGGCGATCCCGCAGATAAGGCCGGCATAAAACCAAAGGACATTATTCTTGAAGTAAATGGCCAGAAGATTAAAACCAGTCGACATCTCACCAGCATGATTGCTGGAATACCTGTCGGGGAAACCGCTAAAATAAAAATTTTACGTGATGGAAAAGAAAAAACAGTTAAGGTCAAAATCGTCAAGCGCGATGAGACAAAGCTGGCCTCCCGGGGTCGGCCCAAAGAACAGGCGCAAGAATTCGGTATTCGTGTCTCGAATTTGACTCCTGAAATTGCGCAGCGATTAAATATTGCCGAAACGTCCGGCATCATCGTCACCGAAATACAAAGCGGCGGTAAAGGAGAGGAGGCAGATATCCGTGTCGGTGATATTATCAAAGAAATTAACCGCCGTCCGATAGAGACGGTATCGGATTATCAAGAAATTTTGAGCCAAGTGGATTCAGGCGAATCGGTTAATCTATTTATCCGGCGCAAAAATACGGGCTTTTTAGTGGTGAAGTTGACAAAATAAAATTCAAAAGCCTCGCTTTTGAATTTTATATTTTTAATCCCCGATGGTCTTACTCAAATCCGGAATGGTTTCGGGTTTATCCCGCTGCATGTAGCGGCTATCCCCGTCGCGGGCCGTTACGTTTTCATAAACGCCATCATCCCGTTTTACCAATTTGGTAAAACCCAGGTCACGGAGCTCACTGTTGGTCTTCGGACAGCTGATATTGATTTGCGAGATGATTTTTTGTACGGGCCCCTTGCAATGAGGGCATTCCTTTAGCGGATCATCAGATAAAGCTTGCTTAAAATCAAACACCTTCCTTAATTTGCACGGTCGTTTAAGATGTTCATATTCATAAATTGGCATAATGTCAGCTCGCTTGGTATCGACTGATATTTATCACAAATGGCGATCGGTAAAATCAACTCTCCTATAAAATTATAAATGAAATAAAAATTCTGTCAAGTCTCTTCAAATTACAGGGGGAGCATCACCGGCGTATCGTCCAGATAAAATCAGCCGCAAAGGGCATTTTTGGGCGCTGACGGATGCTCGTAAATCAAGGGCCTAAATTCGTTTAACCTCCTAAAGTTTTATCAAAAGCAGCCGATAGCTTTAATGGGTTTCATGTGATCACTTTTAATCCCGCCATTGGCGGGACTCACTTGCTTTTTAAGTGCCTGCAACAACCAGAGAAAAAGATCTCATTGCTGATTTAACGGTCGGGGTAACCAACTATGAGCAAAGCACAGACGGTTGAACAAACCGATGTTAAACTAAAAATTAAAGAGGCGGAGACCTGTCATTCCATGGGTATGATCGATGAGGCCTTGACCCTTTACGAACAGGTTCTTTCCTTCTTACCTGATCAGGATGATCAAAGTTCGGAAGCGATTCGTAAGAAAGTCAATCATTTACGCAAGGAATTAGAGATGCGGGAAATGGCGGAAAACCAGGGTTTATCCGCTGAAGATATTACCCTTTTTAGAAAAAACCTGTCCCTGCATGATGATGTCCCGACGATTCTGGATGGCGCCAGCGCGCTGAAGGAACTCGGCCTTCTTGAAGAGGCGACGGTCGAGTATGAAAAATTATTGCAGTTTGATTTTGGAAAATCTGACTATTCGAAGCTGGATTATTCCCCGGCTCAGATTGTCGTCGATTATTTAACTTGTCTTCTCCAGACCAAGCAGGCCCGTGAAGTCGTCAAAAAGGCCTATAAGGTCATTTGTCAGCACAATTTGAAAGACAAGGAAAACGCTCAAATTCAATTCTGGCTGGGCAATGAGATGGAAAAAAGGGATCAGCGAGATCAGGCGCTTGAGCTTTATGAGACCGCCGCTAAAGTCGATCCGAAAAATGAGGAAATCACAAATAGACTGAATTCTTTAAAGTCCAGCAGCTCTACCAGTTCGAGATACGATTATCTGTTGAGAAATAAGTTTGTAACCACCAACCAACTCCGAGAGGCCCTGTCTATATGCAAAAAAATCGGAAAGAGTGTTGAGTTCGTTTTGATAGACCGGTTTCAAGTCAAAAAAGAGGAGGTCGGCAAATCCCTATCTTTGTTTTATGGCTGCCGGTTTCGCGATTTTGATCCGGAAGCAGTCGTCCCTGTTGAGCTCACAAACAAGTTGAAAAAATCGTTCTTGCTTTATTATGTATGGGTGCCCTTGAACTGGGATAAAAGCGGTGTGGAAATTCTGGTTGACGATCCAAAAGATCTTCGGAAAACGGATCATATCAAAGCGCTGATGACCAACCAGAAAACCAATTTTGTGATAGGAATTAAAGAAGATATTGAAAAATACATCCATCATTTCTTTGATCCGCGGGTCGAAAAGCTTACTGAAAATGTATTTGAAAACCTGGACGATATCATTCCGGATATTTCCTTTGAAGAAGAGGAGGAGGTGGACGAGGATATCTCTGGTCTGGATGAATCATCCAGTCAGGTGGTTAAGTTTGTGGATCAAGTCCTGGTTACTGCATTTCGCAATAAAGCATCCGATGTCCATATTGAACCTTCGGCCATAACCCGTAAAACGACCATACGTTTTCGGACCGATGGGGTTTGCCATGAGTATATCCAGGTCCCTAATGCCATGGCGCCTGCAATTATCTCACGTTTGAAAATTTTGGCCGACCTTGACATCGCCGAACGCCGCCGACCGCAGGACGGGAAAATAACATTTAAGCGTAAGGGTATACAAGATTTCGAACTTCGAATGTCCACCATGCCTACAGCCGGAAGATTTGAGGATGCAGTGTTGCGTATTTTGACCACCTCCGGCTCGCTTAAACTCGATGAGATCGGGTTAAACGAGCGCAATCTAGCGGTTATGAATCGGATCATTACCCGGCCGTACGGCCTGATTTTATGTGTGGGTCCGACCGGGTCGGGGAAAACGACGACATTGCATTCTGCCCTTGCCCATATCAACACACCCAGTGTCAAAATTTGGACCGCCGAGGATCCGGTAGAAATCACCCAGGCCGGCTTGAGGCAGGTGCAGGTGAAACCCAAAATCGGTTTGGATTTCGCAAAAATTATGAGAGGGTTTCTAAGGCTTGACCCGGATATTATCATGATCGGTGAAATGCGGGACCGCGAAACAGCTGCTACTGCAATTGAAGCCTCTCTGACCGGCCATTTGGTATTATCCACCCTGCATACCAATAATGCTCCGGAGACGTTAACCCGACTGCTGGATATGGGAATGAATCCGCTTAATATTGCGGATTCGTTTTTAGGGGTATTGGCGCAGCGGCTTGTTAGAAGATTGTGCCCCGATTGTATAGAATCCTATCACCCGGATAAAGAAGAGTTCGGTTATATCCAAAAGGATTACGGGGCAAAGGCCTTTAAGGATCTGGGAGTGGAGTATACTTCCAGCTTTGAGCTTCAGCGTTCCTTGGGCTGTGAAAAATGCAATGGATCCGGCTATAAAGGCCGATTGGGTATTCATGAATTAATAGAGGGAACGCCAGATATTAAAATTTTAATCAAAAAGCAAGCAACCTCTCAAGATCTTGCAAAGCAGGCGGTCAAAGATGGAATGACGACACTAAAGCAAGACGGGGTCCATAAGGTTTTTGATGGAATTACGGATATGCGTGATGTCCGCCGCGTCTGTGTAGAGTAAAAATAAAAAAAAGGTGAAACCATGTCAAAACAAGCAATGGTTGTGGATGCAGATTACTTTTTTGTAGAGTTTGTCAGCGAATTGCTCGAAAAACGCGGATATGCGGTCACCAAGGCCTATGACGGTAAAGACGGCATCTCCAAGCTGAAAGACAACCCGCATGATATTCTGTTTGTCGATTTGGTAATGCCCAAGGTCGATGGCCGGCAATTCATTCATTTCGTGCGTCAGAAATATGGACCCAATCATTTTCCGATTGTCGCTTTATCGGGAGTGATGATTGAGCAACTCGGCAGCCTTAACGAAATTGGCGCTGATTATTTTATGGCCAAAGGGCCCATTGATAAACTGACCGTCCAGTTGAACGAATTTATGGCTGAAATCGAAACTCATCCGGAATTTCCCCCCGGCGAAATAAAAATAATGGAAACCGGCGGTGTTTATCCCCGACGGGACGCTGTGGAATTGTTAAACTCCCTGAAGTTTCATCAGGCGGTTATCGAAAGCCTGGGCGTTGGGGTTATTGTGGTTGATATTGATACGCGTATTTTAAATGCAAACTCACTGGCCTTTGAAATTTTGGGTAAATTACCAACGCAAATCCTTAATCGTCCGGTGGTTGATATTTTTCCGACTCCGGTCAGGGCAAAATTGGGCGACGCACTAAAGCAGGTGATTCAGTTGCCCGCAAAATCAAAAATAAGTTTTCTTACAGATTTTAACGATCGCGCCATCAGCACTACTGTATCCGCCATTTTTCTTTCTTCAAGTAAAGCCGGATGGGTTCTGGTTTTAGAAGATACACAAACTGTCTGATACTCTGTTATAAGCGGCTTCATAACCCCCTCCAATTCAGTCGGCGATCAGCTTTTATTAAAGGATTTAATCTGCGGATCTTTTGATGGGACACGGGTCTGCACAGATTTTCGCAGATTTTTTCGTTAGGTTAAAAATATCCGCAGATTACGCAGATTTTCGCAGATTTTTTCTTTAGCTAAAAATTAATCTGCGAAATCTGCGGATCTGGTATAAACATTCTCAGATTCCCCTCCTTTGGCCGAATCTCCTTGTAGGAACCGGTTTTATTTGTTAAAAATTAAAGCTTGATGAACTCATAAAAAGTCATCACTCCGGTGAAAACCGGAGTCCATAGTAGTTGCAACTATCTGATATTACTGGATTCCGGCTTTCGCCGGAATGACAAAAAAATACATTTTTTGACTTTTTACGACGCCGTCAAGTTTATACAGAAACCACGACCTATATGGCACAGGTCATTTTTAAATTCCTGTTAAAGGAGGCTTTATGATACGGGTCGGAATCGTGGGCGCAACCGGCTATGCCGGGGCGGAACTTGTCAGAATTCTTTCAGGGCATTCGCAAGTTGAATTGACTATTCTGACTTCCCGCCAGTTTGCCGGGGTTAAATTTGACGATGTTTACCCTGCAATGGCCGGATGCGTGAATCTCGTCTGTCAGGAACTGGCAGTCGAGAAAGTATGTGACAGCGCAGATGTCGTTTTTACAGCGCTTCCGCATCAACTGCCAATGACCCTTGTTCCGGAATTTGTCAAGCGGAAAGTGCGCGTCGTGGATCTGTCTGCCGATTTTCGATTTAACGATGCCGCCGTGTATGAATCTGCTTATCAGCCGCATACCGCCAAGGATTTACTCGATAAAGCCGTTTATGGCTTAAGTGAAATATATTTTGAAGACATCCGATCCGCCAATTTGATCGGCAATCCCGGATGCTACCCTACCAGTGTCTTATTGCCCCTCATTCCTCTGGTGAAAGAAGGCCTTTTGGAACTTAACACCTTGATTGTCGATTCAAAATCAGGGGTTTCCGGAGCAGGCAGATCCGTATCATTAACCAGTCACTTCTGTGAAGCAAATGAATCCCTCAAAGCTTACAAAGTTGCCGTTCACCGTCACAATCCAGAAATGGAAGCCGTCCTTAGCCGTGAGGCCAATCAGCCGGTTAAGTTAACATTCGTTCCGCACCTGGTTCCGATGAGCCGCGGAATGTTAACCACTGTTTATGTAACGCCGGTCACCGCGCTAAAACCGGAAGATATTATTCACTGTTATACCTCGGCTTACGCTAAGCATCCTTTCATCCGGTTATGTGCTAAAGAACGGGTGCCGGATACCATGTATGTGAAAGGAACCAATTTCTGTGATATTGGATTTAAACTGGATGAGCGAACCAATCGGCTCATACTTATCTCAGCAATTGACAACTTGGTTAAAGGTGCTGCCGGGCAGGCCGTCCAAAACATGAACATCATGCTGGGTCTGGATGAAGCTGCCGGGTTAAGTCATATTCCTTATCCACTCTAAATGCCGGATTATTTGTTATTCGTTATGGGTTATTAGAATTTGAAGATCTAGTTGATAATTTATTGTGATTTACGAATAACTAATAACGAATAACGATTAACCAAAACATTGACATCAAGGATTTATTAAATTAGATAGATCGGGAATATCGCAATTTAGGTGGATTATGGTTAACGATCAATGTTTTATTAAAAAGGAGGTTGAAGATGACCGCAAAGTTAATTAAGGGGACGGAAATCCGCGAAGAGATCTTAAAAGAAATTGCCGATGAAGTGAAAGAACTCAAAGAAAAGCACGGTGCTGTGCCCGGCCTGGTTACTATTTTGGTCGGCGAAAACCCCGCCTCCATTTCCTATGTGACCCTGAAGATCAAAACTGCCAATCAGCTGGGATTCAAAGAAATTCAGGACAGCCAAGCCGAAGATATTTCCCAAGAAGACCTGCTGGCCCTAATTGACAAATACAACCATGATGATTCCATTAACGGCATTCTGGTCCAACTTCCGCTGCCAAAGCATTTAGACGAAAAAAAGGTGCTCAATGCCATTGATCCGGATAAAGATGTGGATGGTTTCCACCCCATAAACGTGGGCCGACTGATGATTGGTGGCGATGAAGTAAAATTTCCGCCGTGCACGCCGGCCGGGATTCAGGAAATGATTGTGCGCGCCGGTGTGGAAACAAGCGGCGCTGAAGTCGTTGTCGTGGGTCGCTCTAACATCGTCGGCAAGCCGATTGCCAATATGATGTTGCAAAAAAGCGATGGCGCCAATTCTACCGTGACGGTTGTACACACCCGGACCAAAGATTTGGCAGCACATTGTAAACGGGCCGATATTTTAATCGTCGCTGCCGGCGTACCCGGACTGGTTAAACCCGAGTGGATTAAATCGGGTGCATGCGTAATCGATGTGGGTGTCAACCGGGTCGGAGAAAAGATTAGCGAAAAAACAGGAAAGAAAATAGCGATCTTAAAGGGTGATGTGGATTTTGATGCAGCCAGGGAGATTGCGGGGTCAATTACACCGGTTCCCGGCGGTGTAGGGCCCATGACGGTCACCATGCTGATGAAAAATACCCTCAAGTCTCTGAAGTTTAAGCTGGGGGTGGCCTAATTTTTTAAAAATGAAAAAAAGATTAAAGTTAAGCCATCAAAAGCCGATATTGTTAATAGATTAAAGTATTTATATATTGACAAAGAAATTGTTCCCTAATATATTGTTATTTAGGACAATTTTTTAAAATGAAAAGGCAAAGTCACCGAAAGATGGCGACGCAAAGCTATGGATCTAAAGCCGATGCGGCTAAGACTGCCAGGTTGCCGATAATATGCTATCAGAACGCCTTTGGGTGATTGGGCTTAAAGGCGTTCTTTTTTGTGCAGCGAAATAAATCGCCAACTGTTGTGAACCACCGGCATCAAGATATCTGATACCCGGTCGTCGCCTGATAATGAAAAACCGGTAAAAAAACGATATTGAATAACTGTGGAAACTTACTCACTTGACACGGATATTTGGTATATGTTACCAACAATCTCAAAGTGGCGTCAAGGGCTGCAAATAGAACAACAATAACCAATTAATCAAATTGAATTCGATCAACCTTTATTTTACATGAGATTGATCGTTTGAATATAGATAACCCGGGCAAATCCATAATTCGTTTAAGGTATACCGTTATGCGAAAGAAAATTTCTTTTGTCGTATTAAGTAACAGTGGAGCGCCTGCAAAGCAAATCTGCGCCTCCAAGACTTCCATACGTTTGGTCAGTGTTTTTCTTGCAGCCTGTCTGATATTTTTTGGTTATATTATTTATGATTACTTCCAGCTCAAACAAACCACTTCGCACTTGCAAACCCGTGCGATCCATCTGACCAACGAGTTGAACGAGATTCAAAGTCAACGCAAACAGATTCAAGAGTTTGCCAACGAGATCAATTCCTTGAAAAGCCATCTGGTTACGTTGAACAACTTTGAGAAAAAAATTCGTATCATCGCTAATATTGAAAAAACCGGCGAAGCGAATAACATTTTCGGCATTGGCGGTTCCATACCCGAAAATTTGGATGCCAGACTGCCATTGATGGAAAAACACAACAGCCTGATGCGTGATATGCATGAGCAGATTGATGAGTTGAAGAGCGCATCCATTCATCAAAAAGACGAATTTGAATCCCTCCTCAAATCCCTGGAAGACCAGCAAAACTTGTTGGCTTCCACGCCTGCCATCCGTCCCATATCCCGGGGTGAAAAATCATGGGTCACCTCCGGGTTTGGTTTCCGGGTATCACCATTTACCGGTCAACGGGAATTCCATCAGGGATTTGACATCTCCAGCCGGAAGGGGACGCCGATTCTGGCTACAGCCGACGGGGTTGTTACTTTTCTCGGCAACAAAGGACTGCTGGGCAGGACCGTGATTATCGATCACGGCCATGGAATGGTTACACGCTACGGACACTGTCAGAAGTTTCTAAAGAAACGCGGTGAAAAAATAAAACGCTGGGAACCCATCGCTCTGGTGGGGAACACCGGCCGCAGCACCGGACCGCATGTGCATTACGAAGTGCGTCTGAACGGAATTCCGGTGAATCCTAATAAGTATATCTTAAATTAATGCCCCAGGGACGTTGCATTTCGAGTCCGCCTTAAAAAGCCGATGCAGGTTAAGGTCAACCCATATCCCTGTATCAGCCTGACCGATTTTTATTTCTTGTCATCTCGATTTGACCTGTCTGACCTTGCTTCTGAGGCCTCCCGCGCATATATTATAATACCCCCGCCGGGCATCAAATCTATTTGGATATGGGGCAGCGATGCGGTTGAGCCGAACGTAAGCATATCCTCCTGCGGGTAACTCCCATCCAATAAAAAAATTATTGAGAGATACGCTAAATTTGGTATAATCCACCCAAAGACCCGAATATTTCATACTTAATCCATGTGGGAAGGTGACACCCCCAAGATGATACTAAATGCTTTGACCAAAATCTTTGGTAGCAAAAATGAACGGGAATTAAAACAGCTGCAACCTAGCGTTGAGCGCATCAATGCGCTGGAATCTGAAATTCAGGCCATGAACGATGACCGGCTCAAGGCTCAAACCCCCCGGTTTAAAGAGCGCATCGATCAAGGGGAATCCCTGGACGATATTTTACCGGAAGCGTTTGCCACCGTTAGAGAAGCCTCCTTACGAACGCTGAATATGCGGCATTTTGATGTCCAGCTGATCGGCGGAATCGTGCTGCATGAGGGCAAAATTGCCGAAATGAAAACCGGTGAGGGCAAAACATTGGCAGCGACCCTGCCGGCATACCTGAATGCATTGACCGCAAAAGGGGTGCATATTGTCACGGTCAACGACTATCTGGCCCGTCGTGATACCGAATGGATGGGTCATATTTATAACTTCCTGGGTTTATCAACGGGCTCGATTGTCCATGGGCTGGATGATGCCGAGCACCAGAAAGCTTATGCGGCCGACGTTACCTATGGAACCAACAACGAGTTCGGCTTTGATTATTTAAGGGACAATATGAAATTTGACCATGATTCGCTTGTTCAATCCCAGCTCAACTTCGCGATTGTCGATGAGGTCGACAGCATATTGGTCGATGAGGCCCGAACACCGTTGATTATTTCGGGTCCGGCTGAAAAATCTACTGACCTGTACTATCAGGTCAATGGCTTGATTCCGAGACTATCGGGGGATCAACATTATAGCATCGATGAAAAAGCACGATCGGCGACGCTGACTGAAGAAGGTGTTGCCCGGTGTGAACAGTTGCTGAAAGTGGATAATTTGTTTGACTCCAGATACATCGAGCTGTTGCACCATATCAACCAGGCCTTAAAAGCGCATACCTTATTTAAACGTGACGTTGATTACATTGTCAAAGATGGGGAAGTGATCATCGTCGATGAATTTACCGGTCGCCTGATGCCCGGCCGCCGTTACAGCGAAGGGCTGCACCAGGCACTGGAGGCCAAGGAAAATGTTAAAATTGAAAATGAAAACCAGACTCTGGCCACCATCACTTTTCAGAACTATTTTCGAATGTATGATAAACTCGCCGGTATGACCGGGACCGCCGACACCGAAGCCGCGGAATTTAAAAAGATTTATGATCTTGATGTGATGGTGATTCCAACCAATATGCCCATGATTCGCGATGATTTTCCGGACGCGATTTATAAAACGCGCAAGGATAAGTTTGAGGCGGTTTTAGATGAAATTGAGGAATTGCATGCCAAAGGAGAGCCGGTTTTGGTCGGTACGATTTCGATTGATGTTTCCGAGAACCTCAGCAAGAAGCTGAAAAAACGGGGCATCAAACATTCCGTGTTGAATGCCAAAAATCACGAAAAAGAAGCTGAGATCATCGCCATGGCCGGGCAGGCGGGAGCGGTCACGATTTCAACCAACATGGCCGGCCGCGGCACCGATATCGTGCTGGGTGAGGGGGTTACGGATCTCGGCGGGCTGCATATCATGGGCACCGAGCGCCATGAAAGCCGCCGGATCGACAACCAGCTGCGGGGCCGCTCCGGCAGACAGGGTGATCCCGGCTCCTCCCGCTTTTATTTGGCGCTAGAAGATGATCTGCTGCGAATCTTTGGCGGCCAGCGCATTACCGGCATTATGGAGAAGCTGGGTATGCCGGACGGCGAACCCATCGAGCACAATATGATTAGCAAAGCGATTGAAAATGCACAGGCTCGGGTAGAAGGCCACAATTTTGAAATTCGCAAGCAGCTAATTGAATATGATGACGTCATGAACCAACAGCGTGAGGTCATTTACCGTCAGCGCCGCGAGGCTTTAGACGGCAATAGCTTAAAGCCCTCAATTGTAGAAATGATTCGAGAAAAAGCTGAAGAGATAGCCGATACCTTTACGGCTCAGATAGCCGCGCCCGAAGAATGGGATTTAAAGGGCATCCGTGACGCTGTTTTTAAACAGTTTAATTTCCGCCTAAACTCCTTTGATGCGGATACCTTAGAGGACCTCGATCGGGGCGGTCTGGCTGATTTGATTTTCGACGAAGCCAGCAAGGTCTACGATCAACGGGAAACGACCATCGGCCCTGAGGAATTCAGGCAATTAGAGCGTGTCGTCATGTTGCAAACGGTGGACAACCTATGGAAGGATCATCTTTTTTCAATGGATCACCTTAAAGAGGGTATTGGCCTCAGAGGCTATGCCCAGCAAAATCCGCTGATCGTTTACAAAAAAGAAGGCTTTGAAATGTTTAATGACATGATTTCCCGGGTTAAAGACGAGACCCTGGGAATTTTGTTCCGAATCCAGATTGAAGAGCCCAAGAAGATAGATGATCTAAGGCAGCCGAAAGAACAGAAATTGGCATTTTCAGGGGGTGGCGAGCCTGAAAAACCAAAACCTGCGCAGCGAAAAGCAAAAAAAGTCGGCCGAAATGCCCCCTGTCCCTGTGGAAGTGGGAAGAAGTATAAAAAATGCTGTGGTCGGTAGGATCAAATAAAACCTAAATTGAGCGTTTCAAATTTTAAAAAGGGATCATTTTGTATTATATTCAATGAATTCTATCGATTTATATTTTTAAAATTTGAAACCCTTCGGGATTGCCGATCTTACCGCATCTACGGCGTCAGATGTCGTCCCGCATAGGCGACTATAGCGCAACGGCATCTTCCTTGTAGCTGCGGCAACCTCGACAATCGCTCAACTTAGGTAAAATTAAAATCATGCCCTTTACAAGCGCTGTTTCAAATGATTATTATAAAGACATCAAACCAGTCTAAAGCAACCAGGTTCCACTCTGTAACGATGGAAATACGGGTAGATATCAACAAAACCTTTTTCATTGGAGAACGATTCCATGGGTGAATATAATCCGGAATTAGAAGAAGGTGTCGGCCCGGAGGTTGGTGAGGAGCTCAAAGAACCGGCGATGTATAAGGTGTTACTGTTGAATGATGATTACACAGCCATGGATTTTGTTATTGAAGTTCTCCGATTTGTGTTCCATAAATCCATAGAGGATGCGACCCAGATTATGCTTAATGTGCACCACAACGGTGTCGGATTGTGCGGAATATATTCATATGAGGTTGCGGAAACGAAGACCAATACAACTGGAGCCCTTGCACGCGAAAGAGGTTTTCCGCTTAAATGTATCATGGAAAGAGAGTAAATCATGATCAGCAAAGAACTTAGTGCAACACTTGGCCTTGCCGTAAGAGAGGCGAAAAGAAGACGCCATGAGTATGTCAGCATTGAACATATCCTGTTTGCCATTATGAATGATCCCACCGGTGTTGAGGTCATTGAAAATTGTGGTGGTGATGCGGATAATCTTCTGGATGCGCTCGAGAAGTTTTTTGATGAAAAAATTGAGCAGATACCGGAAGGTGATGATTATGTGCTGCAACAGACTATTGGGTTTCAGCGGGTCATCCAGCGGGCGGTCAATCATGCCCGTTCAGCTGAAAAGCAGGAAGTTGCCGTTGCCGATGTTCTGGCATCTATCTTTTTGGAAAAAGATTCTCACGCTGAATTCTTTCTGAGTTCCGAGGGCGTCACACGTCTGGATGTTCTAAGCTATATTTCACACGATATTGTGAAGGACCCTTTTACGGATAGCGCCGGCGGATTGGAAGGGCCCGGGCAAGAAGAAGCGGATAGAAGGAAGAAATCAAGTCCCTTAGAGGTTTTTGCGCTAAATCTCATCAACCTTGCTGCTGAAGGGAAGCTCGATCCGCTTATCGGACGGCAAACCGAACTGGAACGCACGATGCAGGTGCTTTGCCGCCGAAGGAAAAACAATCCGGTTTTTGTGGGCGACCCCGGTGTGGGGAAAACAGCCATGGCCGAAGGCCTGGCGCAGAAAATACAAAAGGGAGACGTCCCGGACCTCTTAAAGGATATGGAGATTTTCTCTCTTGACTTGGGGGGGATGTTGGCCGGGACGAAATTCCGGGGCGATTTTGAACAACGTTTGAAGGGCGTAATTGCCGAGTTGCAAAAGAAACCCAAAGCCATTTTGTTTATCGATGAAATCCATACCATCGTCGGGGCGGGAGCCACCAGCAGTGGCTCCATGGATGCTTCCAATATCCTGAAACCGGTTCTGGCCAGCGGGGAGATTCGTTGTATCGGGTCTTCGACATTTGAAGAGTTTAAAAACCATTTTGAAAAGGATCGAGCCCTGGCGCGACGGTTTGAGAAAATCGAAATTATGGAACCGCCGGTTTCGGAGACCGTTCAAATTTTAAAAGGCCTGCGATCCCGTTATGAAGAACACCATGGTATCGCCTATACCGATGCGGCCTTAAAAGCTGCTGCCGAACTTTCGACCAAATATCTCAGAGATCGGTTTTTACCGGATAAAGCCATCGACGTCATTGATGAGGCCGGTGCGTTTATCAGACTTTCCGGTTCAACGCGTAGAAAAAAGATCAACCCGGCTGATATTGAAAAAATTATCGCCAAAATGGCGCGCGTGCCAACTCAGAGTGTTTCCACCTCCGATCGATCAAAGCTCGAGAATTTGGGAGATGGATTAAAAAAAGGGGTGTTTGGTCAGGATGACGCCATAAAGGCACTGGTGACTTCGATAAAACGTTCGCGTGCGGGCCTGGGATCACCGGAAAGGCCCGTGGGCGTTTTTCTGTTTACCGGCCCCACCGGTGTGGGTAAAACCGAAGTTTCTCTGCAGGTGGCCCGGATTCTGGGCGTGGAGTTTATCCGATTTGATATGAGTGAGTATATGGAAAAGCACGCTGTCGCCCGTCTGATTGGGGCCCCCCCTGGCTACATCGGGTTTGAGCAGGGCGGTTTGCTGACGGATGGCATTCGCAAACACCCTCATTCTGTGCTGCTGATGGATGAAATTGAAAAAGCGCATCCGGATCTGTTTAATATTTTGCTGCAGGTAATGGATCACGCAACCTTAACGGACAATAACGGCCGCAAGGCGGATTTTAGAAACGTGATCCTAATGATGACCTCCAATGCCGGCTCAAGAGAGATGAGCGCTGCCAACATCGGATTTGGACAAACCCACAAAGACGCGCAGTCCAAGGGTAAAAAGGCCATTGAAAAACTATTCAGCCCTGAATTTAGAAATCGGTTGGATGAAACCATTACGTTTAATGCGCTCAATCTGGATATCATGGAAATGATCGTGGACAAATTCATTGCCGAATTGAATCAGCAGCTGGCCATCAAAAAAGTGGCCCTGACGATTTCGCCGGCGGTGCGTACCTGGCTGGCAAAAAAAGGTCATGATCTGGCATACGGTGCCAGACCGCTGGGCCGCGTCATCCAGACTGAGATCAAAGATAAGCTTTCCGATGAAATCCTGTTCGGCGAGATTCAAAACGGGGGTCATGTGTCCCTTGACCTGGCCGACGACCGGCTAATCTTTCATTTTAGTTAAATAGTCGAATTGTTAAATGGGTAAATCGTGATTTGTATGGATATTTGACGAGGATATGTAACACCTATTTAACAAATCCACTATTTAACCGTTTGACCTTACTGAATGCCTGTCTACCTCTTATCCGACAATTTAATATTTCCCTCTCCACAACTTGCTCCGCAAGAAGGTCTTTTGGCTGTTGGCGGTGATTTAAGCCAGGAGCGGCTGCTGCTCGCCTATCGTATGGGCATTTTCCCATGGTATTCAAAAGATGAACCGATCATGTGGTGGTCACCCGACCCGCGTCTTGTTCTTTATCCTTCCGAACTCAAAGTTTCGAAGTCCTTGAAGAAGACCATCAAAAAACGACTCTTTCAGGTAACGGTGGATCAGGCCTTTGAATCAGTGATAAAGGCCTGTGCGCAAAGTCGAACCCGGATGCAAGAAGGTACGTGGATCGTTAACGATATGATTGCAGCCTATTGCAACCTGCATGAATCCGGGTTGGCGCACTCGGTTGAAACCTGGCAAGCTGGCAAGCTGACCGGCGGGCTCTATGGCGTGTCATTGGGGAAGTGTTTTTTCGGAGAATCTATGTTTACGCGCACCAGCAATGCCTCCAAGGTTGCTTTTGTGGCCCTGGTTGAACTCCTGAAGACCTTAAATTTTAATTTGATTGACTGCCAGGTAACCACCGCTCATTTGCTCAGTTTCGGCGCCCGGGAGATACCCAGAACCCGGTTTCTAAAGGAATTAGAGAAATCGCTCGAATCCACCACGATAAAAAATAAATGGTCCTTCTCCACAAATCCCTTCTCTGGCTCCATCTTTGAATAATCTCATCCATATCTTTATAGCGGACATCCATCAGGGCCCGTTAAGTGGTTGTAGAAAAAAAACGTTTGAACACCGGACGTTTTTTTGACAACCACTATAAACCGCTCCTTGACAGGGCCCTAATAATTCGTTTAGATGACAGGTTCTTATAATGCAAAGTGGGAACCCGCGAAAAGCTACAGCGCTGGAAGAGGAGGCTAAATTAGAATGGAGAAGGATTGTATTTTCTGTCAGATCGCACATGGTCAAACGTCTACCGAAATTTTATATCAAACCGATTCCCTGGTGGTATTTAAAGATATTAACCCCCACGCACCGGTTCACCTGTTGTTTGTGCCCAAAAAGCATATCCGCAGTGTCAACGATCTTGCTGATGCGGATCAGGAGATCCTATCGGAATTGATTATGGTGGCCAAGGAAATGGCGAAGGAACATGGTGTTGCCAAGTCCGGATATAAGCTTTTGTATAATGTGGAAAAAGGGGGAGGGCAGGTGATATTTCATTTACATCTCCACCTCATAGGAGGCTGGTAGTTTCCTTCCCTGAAATGGCTATTTTCCCGATGTGCGGCGTTCTCCGTGGGTTTTAACCTTCAACGTACCCGCATGTACGCCTCAGGCTAAAACCCCTGCCCGCCATCGCGAGCGCTCAGGCGAGGCGGGCGGGCTTGTGCGGCTTGTTGAACACATTAATTCAAAGAATCAAGACGTGAAATCCCGCCGTGTGGCGGGGCCCATCGAAAAAATCCCTCATTTCAGAAAAGGAAACGCTATTTATTTTTAAATCGCAGCTGGAAGCCGCCGTCACAGTTTTTTTGATAAACAACTTGATATTCGTACACTAAACTTTTTAAAGGGGTGGGAGTGGCTTCCCAGCCACGATATATATGCGGTTTCGACTGGGGACTTCGATTGAGCTTCATTCGAGCTCCTTGCTGAATTCCGTGCCGCCCCGTCGATCCGGGTCCCAGGTGCACTCACCAATATGAATTTACAGTTTAGCCAGAATGCCGGGTTATACATCCACATTCCCTTCTGTGTGAAGAAATGTCCGTATTGTGATTTTTATTCGGTAACAGATCTATCTCTGAAACCCAGATTTCTGAAAGCCTTGCTGCGTGAGATGGAACTGGTTTCTCAAGAGGGACTTTGCTTTGATACGCTGTATATCGGCGGGGGCACACCTTCTGTCTATGAATATGATGAGATCGATCTCATCACCACAAAGGCTTTCCAATCTTTTAATATCCTGCCCGATGCTGAAATCACCACAGAAGTAAATCCAGGTACCGTGAAATTTGAACAGCTTGGCGGATACCGAAAAGCCGGTATAAACCGCTTGAACATCGGGGTGCAGTCGTTTCAGCAAAAAAACCTTGATTTTCTGGGGCGCATTCATACAGAAAATGAGGCTCGCAGAGCCATAGAGGATGCCCACCGCGCGGGATTTGAAAATACCGGGTTTGATTTAATATACGGTTTGCCGGATCAGTCTAAACAGGATTGGCTCCATGATCTGAATAAGGCCATTGAATACAATCCGGCACATCTGTCCTGTTACATGCTCACCTATGAGAAGGGAACCCCGTTACATAGCGGTCTGAAAGCAGGCCGGGTTCAACCGCTGGCTGATGATAACATACGCGCACTTTTCGAAACCACCATCGAATTTCTTGAAGATCATGGATATTTTCAATATGAAATATCAAATTTTGCTAGAATTGGAAAAGAAAGCGAAACGCACGTCTCCAGGCATAATCTGAAGTACTGGACCCGGGCTCCCTATATTGGCCTGGGACCTTCAGCGCATTCGTTTATCGAACCGCAACGTTACTGGAATGTGTCAATTGTTGATAAATATATCGAAGCAATTGAATCCGGCAGGCTGCCTGTAGCTGATAGGGAAGTACTTTCCGAGGAACAGCAATTGATCGAAGGCATTTACCTGGGCTTGAGAATGACCAGAGGGATTGATTTGGTCTGGTTTAGAGAAAAATTTGGAATTGATTTTGTTGAGACATTTAAAGAAATAATACCCGATCTTGAGAGACGGAATTATATAGAAGTCGTAAAAAACCACTGCGCCTTAACACGCCAGGGAAGGGCCTTTCTGGATAGTATTACATCGATGTTTGTTACCCGGGATGTTTCCGATGCGGAAGCCAAGATTTAATGTTTCCTTTTCTCAATAGGAGATATCGTAATAGGATATCACAAGAATTTTCAGAATTGATATTTACCGAATTGTTGGAGATAGCACAGGTTCAGCGCCAAATTCCGCACCACAAGATATAGTATGTGCTGCAAATAAGAAAAGCGTGGATTGACGTTAAAAGTCCACGCTTTTTTGTTCCATAGTTCAAAGTGGACAATGATAGTCGGATTGTTCTATCCGATAGTCCCGATCATTTGGCTTATTATTTATATCAATGAATCCAGTTGGGCCGATCTTTCATCCACCCACCAACAGTTTGCCGTATCCATGCCTCCATTCCATTTTCAATGTAGAACTGCGGTAACAGAAGGCTGTCATCAGGTGATATTTTTCCAGTCCGTCTCGCATGGAAGGCCAGTTCGGTGTCCGGATAAATGCGAATGCCGATTGTCACTTTGACCATTTCCAATGAAAGAGAATCCACAAATTCGAGACTTTCCTGCACAGTTTGCTGGGTTTCACACGGACCGCCCAAAAGAAGGAATCCCATTCGTCGGATTCCGCCTTCTTTTAGCAGATCTGAAGCACGGCGCACATCTTCAGTACGATATTGCTTATTCATCTTTTTCAGTATGATATCCGATCCGCTTTCTAATCCAAGGCTAACCTCTACGCAACCTGATTCTGCCATCTTAGTTACGAGCTCCTTTTCCACCTTCCATGGATAGAGAATACCTCTCCAGGTAATATTCAAATCGGATTCGATCATTTGGTCGCAAAGGTCTTTTGAATAACCGGGCGGCAGGTTGAAGGTGTTGTCCACAAAGAAGAAATGATCGAATCCTGCAGAAACATATGCAGCTAATGCATCGATGATTAGACCATTAGAACGTTCACGAGTGATTTTTCCTTCGATCGATGGGGTTGAACAATAGCTACAGTTTAAAGGGCAGCCCCTGCGGGTTTGAAACGGTAACCAGATGATCTCATCTCCAGCATGTTCCAAGGCAAAGATGTGCCTACCAGGTTGCGGAAAAAGATTCTGATCGATTTTCTTGAAAGTAGCCGGCGGGTTGGCAATACCTTGGTCGGCATGATACAGGCCGGGAATATTTGTTAATTCGTCATCATTTTTTAGCCTGTCCAGAAGCGTGACAAAGGATTGTTCACCCTCCCCCTGGATACCCATGTCGGCAGCAAGATATGTTAATGCGTGCCGGGGAAAAATGCTGTAGCCAGCACCACCGAGCACGATCTTGGCCTCAGAGTTCTGCCTGCATGTAGAGACGATAGCTTTCACTGGATCGAGAAGAAACCGAGGCTGAAACGAGACCTGATCATCAATGTTTCTGACGGATATGCCGATGATATCCGGTTGAACCTTTTGAATGCGCTTTGCTAACGTTTTCAACGCTTCTGGTTCTGCCATCAGGTTAATCTGTGACACCTCGTGACCGGCATCTTCGACTGCCCTGGCTACAAAGGCCATCCCCAAAGGCAGCACGGGCATGTTAATCATTTCTGTATTCGCAGATATTAAAAGCACTCTCATGTTCCCAAGCTCCCATATCTATAGATGTTTTGAGTAATCAGGGTGATTTGAAAGTCCAACATACTTGCCAAAGTGCTTGATGATTAATACCAGTTAACCAGCATGGATAACAATAGAAAGTGTTGATTTTTAGAAATTATGTGGAACACCAGATACTGTGGTTTGTTCAAAACCTAAAAATTGCAGATTAATTGAGAATACCTGAAAAATACCCAAAGTGCAGATATGCGAATATATCACAACATTTTCAGGGGTTCAAAAGTGCTGCTTTGTTGGAGATAGCACACGATATTGAACTCTCAAGATTTTTTGGGGTGATAGCTGAAAAGTTCAAAGATATTGATTGGCCTCAATAAAGGAGCTTAAACAATTCACAATAAAAATTTGGACCCGGCTATATTTCAGTTTGATTCGAATTAATCAATGGATGAATAGACCCTATCGACAACTGTGCCCGGTAAAAATAATTCGCTCGCGGCTCCCAATCGCTCTTGATAGCCAGTGTCAGCATCTAAAACCTGGCCAGCCAACTCAAGGGTCGCCAAGTTTTCAAAATCGACCATCCAACAGATTACACCCCACTCGCCAAGTGTTTCTAAATAAATTTTAACGTCGGCGCCGCCCTCAAATTTCGTTTTGGTATATTCTCGTGTATCTTTAGCCCATTGAATTGTTTCTTGTTGCTTTCCTGGAGCAATTCGTGCTTTGCGTATCCATCTAATCATTTTTATCCCCCCTTTTTGAATGATAGCCAGGTCCTAATATTGGATTTAAAACACTTAATGCCACATAAAAAAGCGATAGGCACAATTTGATTGGTTCCCCAATTAATGCTTCGCCCAAATCAGGCACAATGATAAAGTTCAACCATTATGGATCCATACAATGTCAAGAGAATTCGAGTACCGATACATTGAGAATATCAAAGCTTTGGCAATTTTACAGATATGAAAGGAATATCGCAAGATTTTTAGTGGGTTGATATATACGGAGTTGTTGGAGAGTACCAGTAATCTGCAGTTTTGGAAGGGTAGATTTTTTGTCAATAATTAACAGATAGCAAATCTAAAGGCAGGGTCAAAATGGCCATGCCACACAGTTAGCATCTATTTAAGATTGTGCTCTGAATACATCTCTGCGTTCAATGGGGAATACTTCTCGTTGATTTTGACTAACTCTGCGCTCGGCTTCTCTTCTTCGTGCTATTGAACTTCTGCGATCAAATCCTTTTCGACGGTCCCTACCCGATCTTTTTTCCGGGATATAAGCGGTGTATTGAAATTTCCGCCTATCAGTTCCTGAACGGGCTCCACCACTATCTGTCATTTTTAACTCCTTGTCCGCATTGTATATAGAGCGGACTTGGCTACCTAATAATTTTTTGTTGTATTCTTTTTAACTTAAAATTCGTTTTATATCATTTTCGCTAAGTGTCATCAAGGTATTACCTTTGATATTTCTGCGTCTATCTCCAAGACCGCTACGCCGATCATTCCATATATATGTATGTATTTTGCGCCTGTCTTTTATCCCGCAACGCCTTTCTGAAAATGAAACATCTGCTAAATCCTCAGCGCACACACTTGTACTGTCCCTTAATTTCTTATTCAATTCTCTAATCTTTCTCATCCTATTTCAAATCCTTCCCCATAGAAGTTGAAAACCCTGATCTAAAATTGAAGGCCAATACGTAAGATACTTAACAAACGCGAAATGATGGCAAGGTTACCGATGTCGACTGACAAAAAGGTTAATAGCTTATTCTATTCAGAAAATATTTATATGATGGTTTAACCTTAATCTGTCATATACCAACAATATCTTCTTTCTCTCCAGCTCCTTCGTTCAATCCCACCATGAAGAAAATAATCGCGGCTATTTGATCTTCTTCTGTCCTTTCCAGAGCGGCGATCAGAATAAATGCTTTTTAGCAATAGATCATTATTTCTTTTAGATTGGTTTGGATACAGGCCGATGGGCTCTTTTTTATCTGGGTGATTCATGTTAAAAATCACTCTTCAAACGGCAATTTTCTGTTTTATGAAATCAAATTTTTGTGTCTTAAAATTACCGGCGTCATTATGCTGTACGTTTTGAAGCGGTAATGGATTTGGGGGGAAAATGGTTTCTGGAAGATATAAGATTTAGAGATGGGTTTGTCAATATATTTAATTATATCAATTAGATATGTAATTTATTGCATATTTGTATGAAAAATAATACCACTGAATGAGTTTGAAAAAGTGTTAAGGGTTCAATTTTAATGGTATTTTTAAGAAACAACATATTTTAAGATTTTCATTTAATGGTGAATTGCCGAAACTTTTGCAAGAAAACCAAATATCACCAAATTACAGATTACAGTATCTGTAGTTTTTAGAGGTCAAATTTTGTACAGATACTATAAGGCATATCTGCAATTTTGGCTTATATGCGATATGTTGGAGAAATCCAAGAATTTGAGACGGCCAATTCTTTGCTGATTAAGCAGATGGTATCGGTACTTTTAGCTTTTTCCACCTAATAGATGATATCAACACTTTTTGGGGAGGCGATTTATATCAGATTACCAGATGATATCCGCAACAATTTGCAATTGTGTATGTATAGCCGTAATATACAATTCAACCTAAGTGTCGGTTGCGTATACCCCCGACGACAAGTGCCGAACAAATGATGACGCTTGCTAAAAAAGGAGGCGTGATCTAACAAGGTGAAAATTTAAATCATTTATGCTGAT
>Ga0255055_10000583_pt1 | contig 28150 bp, 22 predicted proteins | sample JV7_2_27_MG_FD_188633 | JGI IMG/M metagenome (GOLD analysis project Ga0255055, IMG submission 188633) | Seawater microbial communities from Jervis Inlet, British Columbia, Canada - JV7_2_27 | ecosystem: Environmental > Aquatic > Marine > Inlet | place: Canada: British Columbia | collected...
GATCCATATCAGAATCAATATGATTAGCGCGCCGGTAAAATTGGTGTATTTTATCAGAAATGATTTAAGCGGAATGCCGACCAGGCCGCCGGCTGAAAATTCACTGCCGAACAGGACATAGCCATTTTGACGCGTCGCCAGCAAACTGCCGGTGGTAACCACCAGTAAAATACCGCCGATCAGCGTTGAAATCTTAGCCTGGGTCGGGTGATCCCCAAAAAAATGGATGCTGGTCAAAAGCAGCAAAAGCGGGATCCAAAATGCGCCCAGCCCAAACAGCCCTATCAAGATACCCGCTACATGCGCACCCACGACGCCGAACAGGTTGTGAATCGAGCCTGTTGCTTTGGCATTGTTTATCGAGGGATCATTCGGGCTGAATGACAACAGACTAATCAGGGTAAAAATGACGAGAAAAAAGCAAAATATACCGACGATCTCTTTACGCATACTTGTCCGTACCCGAGGTATCAATTGAAAAGTTGCAATAATCCGATTACATAACTAAACCTGAGTAAGCCGGGATGAAATCCGAAATTCGAATATCGTCCGATTTTATAAAATTGGGCGAAACAAATCAAAATATCGAATGCCAAAATGTCCAAAACTCGCGGGAATGTCTGACTCTGGTCAATTTAGACAAAGCCTTAACAATATTGACGCCCTGTCTATTTTTGGATTTTGAATTTCTGTCATTCTATATTGTTTCGAGTTTCGGATTTCGGATTTCGAAATTTTGCTCTCAGTTACTGCCGGCATATATGCTGCCACGAAAAGCGGTAGCTAAATTCGGCTGAATTTAGGCATCACCTAAACTTCCATAATAAACGGAAGTATAACCGGACGGCGTCCGATGGTAAAGAAAAAATATTGCCGCAGGGCGGTTTTCATCTTTGATCGGATTTTATCCACCCGATTGGCAACCTCCGGTGTTATTTCTTCCACAATCTCCAAAACCACACACTGGGCATCTTCCAACAAATGGCCGCTTTCAGTTTCGAATACAAAGCCTCTTGAAACAATTTCAGGTCCGTAAACCACCACGCCGGTCTCTTCGTCAAATGCCATGGTTACGGCAACCATACCTTCTTCCGACAAGGCCCGGCGTTCCCTTAAAACGCTGCGGCCCACGTCTCCAACACCTTTGCCGTCGATCAGCACCCGGCCGGTGGGAACCCGGCCATTAATCCGGCCGCCGTTTTTATCAAATTCGACAATCTGTCCGTTGTCGGCCAATAAAATGTTCTCCTCGGGAATCCCAGCTTCCTTGGCCAGGCGCGAATGCAGAATGAGATGCCGGTATTCGCCATGGACCGGAAGAACATATCGGGGTTGCGTCAATTTAATCATCAGCTTGAGTTCTTCACGGAACGCATGTCCCGATACATGAATATCAGATATTTTCTCGTAGATAACATCCGCGCCTTTGCGATACAGATTGTTAATAATTTTTGCAATCGCCTTCTCATTGCCGGGAATGAATTTAGAGGATAGAACCACCGTATCCCCTTTTTTTATTTTTATCTGCTTATGGGTGCCGGCTGACATTCGTGCCAGGGCGGACATCGGTTCACCCTGGGTACCGGTGGTGACGATGATGATTTCTTCATCATCATATTCGGCGACCTCATCAATCTGGATGAGCCTTTTAGCGGTGATGTTCAGGTATCCCAGCTCCCTTGCAATACGAACACTGGCTTCAATGCTTTTGCCGTCAAATATGATCTTCTTGCCGTTCGCTCTGGCAATATCCAAAATGATCTGGATGCGGGCGATATTGGAAGCAAAGAGTGCGACAATAACACGACCGCTGCTTCCGGTTATAATTCGCGTCAGGGTCTCATAGATCTCTTTGTCGGAAATCGGGTACCCTTCCCGTTCCACGTTAGTGGAATCCGATAACAGGGCCAAAACCCCCTCTTCACCGAATTTGGCGAATTTGTTTACATCCGTCGCCATTCCATCAGCGGACCCATATCCGATTTTAAAATCTCCGGTATGAATAATTCTTCCCAGGGGGGTTTTTATGGCTATTCCGACACCGTCTATAACGCTGTGGCCAACCCGAATAAACTCTAAAGTAAAAGGGCCCAATTTCAATTTCTCATCCGGCAGAATCGAATGCAACGCCGTTGAGCCCAGGCGGTCATATTCTTCCAGTTTTTGACGGACCAGCCCCAGCGTAAACGGAGTGCCGAATACCGGTGCCTTGAGGTCTTTTAGCAAATACGGCAACGCGCCAATATGATCTTCGTGGGCATGGGTTAATACGATGCCGGCCACACGAGATTGGTTCTGTCGCAAGTAGTCCATGTCCGGAATGACAAAATCAACACCCAGCATATAATCTTCAGGAAACATCAATCCGGCATCAACCACAAAAAGGGTATCCCCGTAATCAAAGACCATCATATTCAGGCCAATCTCTCCAAGTCCGCCTAAGGCAATGATTTTTAGCATGCGCTTGCACCCGTTTCGTTGGTTTCAAGGCCGTCACAAATAACGCGTCGAACGCTTTCCATAAGCGCTTCTTTGGTCTCGCGAGTGTAGGCCGAAGTATCGATCGGCTTGTGGATAACCATACTGACATGGCCCGGATTGACTCGAAACTTGCCTTTGGTCATAATCGCATAAGTGCCCTTGATAACAACCGGAACGATTGGGACACCTGAATCAATCGCCAAAACAAAACCCCCTTTTTTAAATGAACGGATTTTACCGTCCCGGCTACGGGTGCCCTCCGGAAATATGAGCACCGATACGCCGTTCTTTATCTTTTTGGCTGCCGTATCAAGACTTTTAAAAGCCGATTCGCGATCATATCGGTCAATACTGATATAGCCGGCCTTGCGCATGGCGCGACCAAAAATCGGGATTTTAAAAAGTTCCATTTTGGCCAGCCAACGAAACTGAACCGTAAGATGTCCCAGCAGAACCGGAATGTCAAAATTACTCTGATGGTTGGGCATGTAAATATAAGGACCCGCAAGGTCAATGTTGGACAGCCCTTTAACGGATACTTTAATTCGGCTGGCCACCAGAATCGACCTGCCCCAAAACCGGGCAATTTTGTGTAAGGGATTACCCGAGCGGACAAAAAACGAGAGCACAATGACGAGTGTGCCCATCACCAGTGTGGCCAGTACAATCCAGATCGATATAAATAGAGTCCGAATCATCTACAGATCACCCGTTCGTGATTGAATATTGAAAATTGAATATTTGTGGATGTCGCTTCGCTCCGTCATTTTTATGCTACATATTTTAAAATTGATCCGCCGCAGGCGGACCTTAAATATTCAATATTCAATTTAAAATATTCAATCATTGGTTAGCTTGCTATATTCAATTTTTCGAATATGGCATCAAGCGCGCCTATAATCCAATTCCGCTGGCCTTTGGAGGCATATGCGATACAGACGCATCTGACCCGGTTTTTAGTGCGCACTAACAGTTCAAGGGCCAGGCGGTCTTCTTCCAAATCTATGGCAAAGTAAAAGGGTTGGCAATCGCTATGCTCATGTTGGATTTCAGTCAGCGCCTCGGTTGCGATCGGCACCCAGTAAATTCCGCCAATTTCAGCAGAACCATAGGTTTCGTCCAGGTATTTCTTTATTTTATTATGATCCTCGGGCCTTAGTTCATCGATCACATATTGTTTCATGGCATGCTGATTCCATGACCACCTGCAAAGCGGGTGGTTCGGATATTTCCGCCATTAGCGCAAAAGGATACGGGCACGGCAGTGCCCGGCACGTTGCGGGTGGAACCGGGGAAGCGTACAAGCATGTGCCCAACACCCGGTTTAAACCACCCAATTATCACAGTTTGCGCATACAGGCAACCGTAGATGGAGCTACAAGTTTCTATTATTGATGGGAAATTGATACCCGAACGGTATCAATCGGCAATGGCGCTAACAGATTCTGAGAAACGAATTTTTGGTATTTTGGGGAGGTTTTCAGACACAATCATATACCCAGGGCACGCAGGCTACAGCATAAAAAAAGGCCCTCAGACCTGGATTACAAAAAATGATCAGAGGGCCACACTCAATTAAATCTCTTCTATGGTAATCGCGCCTTCTTCACAAACCTCGACACAGCTTTCGCAGCCAAGGCATTCATCCGCATTCACGGGTACCGATTTTTCGTCTTTCATCTCAAAAACTTCAACCGGGCAAACATCCACACATTCTTCACAGCCCGCACACTTTTCTTCGTCAACCACAACATTAAAAGCCATTATATACGTCTCCTTTCAAATTAGGTTTTTATTAAGGTGTTGAAAATCCACCTTGGATTCTGTTTTAGAGGAAAGTCAATATACCAATTGGAAAAGTGAGTCAAGTCTTGATCATATTTTTTAAAAAAAATTTAATTCAACCAGACCCACCAGTGTATTTTTAAATTTGACCTTTTGATTGGGCTGTTTTTTGGGTGGATGCCGCGCTTCCAGGTATTGGGCAAAAAAATCCCCCGGTATTTGACCGGGCACCAGATATAGCGTGAGCTTGAAATTCGTGCCGCCATCGTTTTTCAAGGGAAGGTCAACGCCGATATCTTTGGATGCCGGCCATTGGGTTTCGACAAGCCTATTAAGATGTTTTAAAAAAGAATCTCGCCATGCGTTGAAGGCCCTATTTTTAATTTCAACTGCCGGTAACCCCGCGGATTGAAGAATTTTTTCAGCAGCAGGCAGTTTCGCCATCAACCGGTTAAAAACCGACTTGCTGCTGGTCACAAAAAACCCTGAACCGACCGGGTCTTTCTGGAAAAGCAGCGCCCAGGCCTGAAGCCGGGCCAGGGCCATGTATTCACCGGAATCATCAGCCTTGCTTTCAGCCGCAAGTGGATTGGCCGCTGAATCGATTTCCTTTTCGCCTTTAAGCGTTTTTAGCAGCTCGAACGACTGCTGCGCATGGACACCGAGCCCCTGGTTTAATTCATCCTTCTGGCGGTCGAAATCCTGGGCAAAACCGAGAAAAACTCTGGCACAAAACAGGGGATCCGAACCCGTTTCCGCGGAATCTGACGATGGGCCTTTCTTCAGGTCTGAAACAATTCGGGATGACGACGTTTCACTGAAAAAAGGAATCGTAAATTGCCGGCCCAAAAAAGCTGCTGTTTTCAAGTTCTTGCTGTCATAATGGAGGCCGGCAAAGGATCGAAAATCTTTGACCACCTTCTCAAGCGTTTGATCATCTGCCTGATCCGGCACACGGACTTCCATTACATTTGCCGCAATCCAGGGCTGCATCTCATCCGGCACTTTTTTGCCCGACGGCTGATACACAATAAAACGTTCAAAACAGGTGGCCAATGCCTGCGCCACGCCGCGGGGTACATAGGTAAAAGGGAAATAGATCGGTTTCATTTTTCGTGATAAATTTAACGTGGTTTTATATTTTATCTCCAGGAATTGCGCTTTTCCTCAATACAGGTTCAGGTATCAGGTTTCGGGTGTCGGGTGTATGGATGATACGATATTGCTTATAGCGGTGAAGACCTGATCTTGAGATTGGGCCGCATCGACAATTCGAAACCGACCCGGTTCAAGACGGGCCAGCTCGAGGTACCCGGCTCTCACTTTTTCATGGAATGCCACCGTTTCGGCTTCAAAGCGACTTTCATGCCCGGCGCGCTGGCCGGTATTTAACTGCTGCCAGGCACGCTGCAGACCGACCCGGGGGGCAAGGTCCAGCAACAGGGTGACGTCGGGCTTTAAATCGTCAAACAAAATTTGGTGCAATTGCTGGATCAGCTCGATGTTCAATCCCCTGGCAAAGCCCTGATATACTACCGTGGCATCAAAATAGCGATCGCATATCACCGTCTTGCCCGTCTGCAGACAGGGCCCGATCAGCTCATTAATATGTTGGGCGCGATCCGCCATATATAAAAGCAATTCCGCCACGGGCTCCAGGGCACTGTTGGCCGGGTCCAGCAAAATCGATCTTATATTTTCCCCAATCTGGGTTCCGCCCGGCTGCCGGGTCGTGACACATTCGATTCCCCGGTCTTCGAGGAATTCCACCAGCCGGCCGATCTGGGTCGTTTTACCCGAACCTTCGATACCTTCCAGCGTTATGAACATAAGTTTAGTCCGTTATTACTCTTTTAACCGTTTGATCGGTTGAAAATATCCCAACCCTGCATGGCCTCGAGTACGTGATAATCGGTCTGATCGCACTTTATGGGTGTAATCGAAATAAAATCTTCGCACAGGGCCGAGCCGTCAATATCGGTGGACTTGCCCGCCGGCAAAGAATCGCATCCCTGCCAGTAATAGGTTCGCCGGCGTGGATCCATCCGTTTTTCAATAAATTCCGGGAAAAAATCCATATCGAGCCGGCTGATGCGAACGCCGGCGACTTCCTTTAACGGCCGGTTGGGAATATTGACATTTAGAAATGTTCCAAACGGAAGCCCGTTGGCATACAAATCTTCAGCCAGCTCTTCAATAAAGATAGCAGCCTCGTCATAAAATTGAACCTCCCGGCTGTGAATGGACACCGCCATGGCCAGAATACCGTATAAAGTCGCCTCCTTGGCCGCTGCAACCGTTCCGGAATAATTAATATTTACACCGACATTGGCGCCCGGGTTAATACCCGAAATCACCATATCGGGCTTGGAATCCAGAATTTCCAATACCCCCATTTTGATGCAATCGGCCGGCGTCCCCGAGACGGCATAGCCCTGAAACGAATTATTTATTGAAATTTGGTGGGCACGCAGCGGTTCATTTAAAGTAATACCATGTCCAACGGCACTTTGTTCACGATCCGGAGCGATGACTGAGACGGAATGCCGCAGGATCATGTGCTTGTAAAGTGCTTCCAATCCGGGAGCATAAATACCATCATCGTTGGTTAGAAGAATATTCATAATGATTCACACAAATTGGGTTATGGAAACTTCGGATAACGCAAATTCGTGAAAGGAAGCATCGGCGGGGCCGGCAATTCGGTACCTGAACCGCTGAGTGAATATATATGTCACACGATTATCGGCTCAATTGACTTTCCATCAATATCTTGACATATTTAATTTACTTGGATGTATATCCCAAATCGTAATTATATTCAAGATATATGAACGCAAGCCCGGGTTTATCAACCAAGCTTCAAAACCCGGGCGGGGATAAATCAAAAGATCTGACGGAATGTTCCAACCGATGCCGAAGGAAAAATACAAACAGGCGGGTTCCGGGCCGAAACGATTCAAAACCTGGCATCGAATTCTCATTTCGAAAAAGTGCGTCATAGCGGCCTTTTTGACGGTGATGGCGTTTGCTTCTTTAACCGGCCCGGATCAAACGGCTGCCGAAATCAGCGAAATAGAGACAGGTCTGGTTTTGGAAGACGACATTCAGCTGCCATGGGTACTTGAGGCCGATGAGGTCGCCTATGACCGCCGGCTGGATCAATATACAGCCCGCGGCAATGTTAAGATATCGAAAGCCGATAAACAGCTGACGGCAGATTTTATTCGATTTGACCACAAGACCATGCACGCATATGCCCAGGGCAACGTTGTCCTGACCGTAGGCCAAGATATACTTTCCGGCAGTTCCCTGGAAATTGACCTCGAAAAGCAGGTGGGTTCCGTTGAAAACGCCTATCTGTTCCTAAAAGAAAACAATTTTCATATTACGGCACACAAGATTCAGAAAACCGGCGAAAATACCTACCGCATTGATGAGGCCAGCTTTACCACCTGCGACGGGGACAAACCGGACTGGAAAATTTCCGGCAAAGATATTAAGATTAAAGACGATGGTTCCGGTACGGCAAAACATGCTACCCTGCGCGTAAGAAATGTGCCGGTGTTGTACTCGCCTTATTTTTACTATCCCGCAGATCGCGATCGACAGACTGGGTTTTTGATGCCCGAATTTTCAAGTTCGGATCGAAAAGGTGAAAGATACATCCAGCCTTTTTTCTGGGCAATTTCTGATAGTTCCGATGCCACCTTTTATGCCGATTACATGTCCAACCGCGGCTTAAAACTCGGAGCCGAATACCGCTATATCCTAAGCGAACGAACCCAAGGTACGCTCATGCTCGATGGCTTCAACGATAGGAAAGTGGATGACGGCATTGGTGACTCAAGCGACAAATACGGCTATGAAGACGATCCCGTGGATGTACTGCGAACCAATGAAAACCGGTTTTGGTTCCGGGCCAGCCACCATCAGCAATTGCCCTATGATATCTTTGCCAAATTGGATCTGGACATTGCCAAAGATCAGGACTATCTGCGAGAGTTTCGAGATGGATATATGGGATATGAAGACACCGAAACGTATTTTCTTGAAGTGTTTAAACGGCAACTGGACGACCTTAATGATCCGTTAAGAACTAACCGCCTGAATTTGAATCGAATCTGGCCTAAATTCAGTTTCAATTTCGAACCGCGCTGGAATGACGATACCCGACGTGATGGGGATACGAGTCGGACACTTCAAAGATTACCGTTTATCGGGTTTGATGGTGCCAAACAGAAGATTTTGACCTCGCCGTTTTATTTAGACCTGGCGTCTCAATATAATTATTTCTGGAGAGATGAAGGAACCCGGGGCCAGCGTATAGATGTGCACCCCAGATTTTATCTGCCGTTTAATGTTCAAAATTATCTGACCATAGAACCGTCGGCGGGCCTGCGGGGGACCGCCTATCGATTGGATAAAAAAAATTTCGACGATGAATCCAGCAACGATCGGTGGTCCCACCGCGAACTATTTGACACCCGTTTGGACTTTTTTACTGAAATAACCAAGGTATTCGATTTGGAAGGCCAAGGATTTGAAAAAATAAAGCATACCATCAGACCCCAGGTTACCCATGAATTTATACCCGACTCGAATCAGGGCGGCCTGCCCCGCTTTGATCCGATCGACCGAATCGAAGAGACCAATAGAATTACCTACTCTCTAACAAACACGTTGACCTCCAAATCAAAACCGCTTGAAGTGAAACAGGCGACCTCACGAGAAAAAACAGCCGGCGGCAATCGTCAAACACCAGTCGACTATAATTATAACGACTTTTTTCGTTTTAATGTGGAACATAGCTACGATTTCGAAAGGTCAAATAGATCCTTTTCGCCGATTTTTGCCAGACTGGATATCATTCCTGGTAAATACATCCGGGTAGATGCAGAAGCAGCATGGTCGGTCTATGATACCGATTTTTTATCTCATAATCTTCAGGCCTCCCTGTGGGACCATCGCGGCGACCAGCTGTATGTCGACTACCGCTATGCAAAAAAATCAAAAGAAATCGAAAACCTTGAGAGCATCCAGTCCATTTACGGAAAATTAACATTGCAGCTGACCGATCGGCTCTCCATTCTCGCAGACCACGAACAAAACATTGAAAAAGGGTTAAGAATTCGAACCGGAGCCGGTTTTACCTATCAGGCCCGCTGCTGGTCCTTTGATTTTAAATATACGGATGAGCCCAATGATCGAAAATTTGCATTTAAAATCAACCTGCTGGGGCTCGGAGAAATCGGCGATTGATTTTGTGTTTACGTTTTTTCATACATTCTTGCTAAAAAAAGGTTTTTAAATTAGAATCATAACGAATGGAAGACAAACGATTAAACCGTCTCTGGTATGTGTTGCACACCAAAAGTAGATTTGAAAATGTGGTTAATGACGGCCTGGGGAAAAAATCCATAGAGGTTTTCCTGCCAAAGATTACAGTTAGGAGCAAGCGGCGCGATAGAAAAGCCATGATTCGAATTCCCCTGTTTCCGGGCTACCTGTTTGTGAAAACCGATCTTGCCCCCGAGTCTCATCTGGAGATTGTAAAAACCGCTGGAGCGGTTCGGCTGATCGGCAGTAAACATGAGCCTGTATCGGTCCCTGAGGAAACCATAGATTCATTGAAAATCATGGTGGTTGGCGACCATCCCGTAACGACCGGTAATGATCTGAAGAAAGGAGATAAAGTCCTTGTCGTAGGCGGGCCGTTTGTTGGCGTTAGCGGAACTTTTGTCCGCTATGGTGGAAAGGGTCGCGTGGTTGTCAATATCGAAGCCCTCGGACAATATGCCGGAGTCGAAGTCAGTGAAGACGAAATTGAAATTATACCCAAAATATTAACATAACTACTTGACATCTAATTAAGTTTCAGCTTATAAATTTCGGAAATTTCCGGTTACGCATATTTAAATAAAGGAGGTTCTATGAATAAGTTGGAGCTCATCTCCGCTCTGAAAACAGAAGCCAACATTTCCAAAGCGGAGGCAGCAAAGGTTGTTCAAATATTTTTCGCTAACATGGCAGAGGCCATGGCACGGGGAGAACGGGTTGAAATTCGCGGTCTTTGCAGCTTTTTTGTAAAAGAATACAAAAGCTACACCGGTAGAAACCCAAAAACCGGAGAGCAAGTTACCATTAGACCGAAAAAACTTCCTTTTTTTAAATCCGGAAAAGAACTGAAAGAACGGGTAGATTATTGAATTTTTTTTCAATATTTCAATCCGCTTTTGGCGAAAACCCGTTCGAGCGTTCTAGTTCTAAGGGTGATCGATCTGCCCTTAGCGCATCCGATATTGGAAAGTTGGAATAGCGGAGTGAAATGAATTGTGCCTGGGTTTGAGTCGCTAATAAATCAAGAACGACCCATTCGAATTCTAACCACCCTCCTTAAAAACAGGACCCTCCCTCACGCTTTTCTCTTCACAGGTACAGAAGGTGTGGGTAAACAGTCTGCCGCCATTGTGCTGGCAATGGCATGCAACTGTCAGGGGGAAAAATCCGAGCTCAAGGCTGAAGACAGCTCCAACCATGATCCGGACAGCCCATCGGGCAAATCTGATTTCGGCGCGCTTAAATCTTGCGGTGTCTGCAAATCGTGTCGAAAAATCGAGTCCGGCAACCACGCGGACATCATCCGAATCCAACCGTCCGGTTCATTTATTAAGATTGCACAGATTCGAGCGCTGGCCCACACGCTGGCCATGAGACCATACGAGGCTAAAACCCGGGTAGTTGTCATAACCGCTGCCCAGGCCCTGAATGCAGCGGCCAGCAACGCCCTCCTTAAACTTTTGGAGGAACCGCCAGCCCGGACAATGCTGGTGCTCATCGCGACCCAGAAATCTGCTCTGCTCCCAACGATCGTATCGCGCTGCCAGTGCGTCGGATTTAATCCGATTTCCCGGAAAGATATGGCGGTTTTGCTCAGGGAAAAACATGAACTTGCACCTCAATCGGCGGGAATTCTTGCCGCGATGGCCAATGGAAGCTATTCCCGAGCTCAGGCCATGGTCCACAGCAACTGGTTAGAACGGAGAAAATGGCTGATAGATGAAATGAATACCCTGTCCGTGAAAAAGATGGGCCGCCTGCTTGCGCTTGCTGAAAAATTATCCGGGAAAAGGGAGGAACTTTCGGAAGCTCTGGAAGTCATAAAAATTTGGTTTAGAGATCTCATCATCGGCCGGTATGATCCCGGGAAAATCATCAATCAGGATGTTGCGGATAAAATTGAGTTAGCATCCGGAAAGGTCAGTCTACCAGCGCTGCTGTCCAAGGTGGATGCAGTTCAACAAGCCCAAAACCGAATCACGGCAAACACCAATTTAAGGCTCAGTTTGGAAAACTTGCTCATAAAACTGGCACAACCGTGAGGGCTTAACATCTCGGAATTTCTATGATATATCGAAAGCATAGTGTTTTTAATGACATTGGTTTTATACCGCCGGCATGGAATAGTGGAATACTGGAAGAATGGAATAATGGTCAAAAACGCATAACTGCTGTTTGAAGCTACTTTCTTCGGTTCGAATGGAAAGAGCGAACTAAGTTTAATTTTTGCTTTTATTGATAATTGATCAGGCGGTATAATGTTAAGCCTAGCTTGTAACGTAAAACACTGCCCTGACATTTTGGGAATAAAAACGAAAAACCATGAAAAAAATAGTCGGCATACGATTCAAATCCGCAGGCAAGGTATATGATTTTGACTGTGGTGTATTTGTCCTTAACCGGGGGGATCATGTGATCGTTGAAACGGAGCAGGGACTCGGTTTCGGAACAGTCGTCGTGCCTCCGGCCCTCAGCGAAAAACAGCAGCACGGCAGGCCACTCAAAAAAGTTTTCCGGTTGGCTACTGAAAAAGATTTCAACCAGCGTGAAAAAAATCTGGCCGATGAAAGGAGCGCGCACACCTTTTGCCTGGAGAGCATCCGCAAACTCGCGCTGAAGATGAATCTCTTTTCTGTTGAAAAATCCTTCGATGGAAGCAAATATACTTTTTTTTTCACAGCCGAGGGGCGTGTAGATTTTAGACAGCTTGTAAAAATGTTGGTCAAAGAACTCGGGGTCAGAATTGAAATGCGCCAGGTGGGCATACGCAACCAGGCCAAAATGTGCGGCGGTATCGGTCGCTGCGGCCGCCAACTGTGCTGTTCAACATTTTTAGATAAATTTGATCCCGTATCGATACGGATGGCCAAGGAACAAAGCCTGTCGCTTAACCCTACCAAAATTTCAGGGCAATGCGGTCGGCTGATGTGCTGTTTAACATACGAGTTTGAAACATACCAGGAGTTAAAAAAGAATTTGCCGCGCGTGGGCAAAACCGTCATGACGCCCAGCGGAAAAGGCAGAGTTGTCCGTCATAATGCCATATGTAACCGCGTCGCCGTTCGCTTGGAAGGCGACATGGAAATCGAATTCACCATGGACAAGGTAACCCGGGAGAAGGAATAAGAAGGAAAATGACCGAAGCGTTTTACGTCACCACACCCATTTACTATGTGAACGCACGTCCGCATTTGGGACATGCCTATACGACGATTGTCGCCGATGTAATCACCCGGTTTCATACCATGCGCCCGGCAGATGTTTATTTCCTAACGGGAACCGACGAACACGGAGACAAGGTGGTGCGCGCGGCTAAAAAGGAAAACTTGAGCCCCCGGGCTTATGTCGATAAAATCAGCCAGCTATTTAGAGACCTTTGGCCGCAACTCAATATTGCCAACAATTATTTTATCCGCACCACCGATGCCTCCCATATGGAGATCGTCAGCCGGATTCTTCAAAAAATTTATGATGCGGACGACATTTATTTCAGTGAATATGAGGGCCAGTATTGTTTCGGTTGTGAGCGATTTTATACGGAACGAGAATTGGTCGACGGCAAATGTCCGGATCATGAGACCGCGCCGGAAAGCATTAAAGAAGCGAATTACTTTTTTAAGATGAGCCGTTACCAGGATTGGCTCATCGATCACATCAAGCAACATCGGGACTTTATCCGCCCGGAGCGTTACCGTAACGAAGTCCTGTCTTTTCTCAAAGAGCCGCTTGAAGATCTTTGTATATCCCGGCCCAAAAGCCGATTAAAATGGGGCATCACCCTGCCTTTTGATGAAAATTATGTCACTTATGTTTGGTTTGATGCCCTCTTAAACTACATCACCGCTCTGGGATACCCTAACGCTGAATTATTTCAAAAATTCTGGCCGGTGGCCCAGCATATCGTCGCCAAAGATATTCTTAAACCCCACGGCATTTATTGGCCCATCATGCTCAAGGCTGCCGGAATACCCATATACCAGCATTTGAATGTACACGGATACTGGAATATCGAACAGAGTAAGATGTCGAAAAGTCTTGGAAATGTGGTCGAGCCACTGCAACTTAAGAATCTCTACGGCCTGGATGCCTTTCGGTTTTTTCTGATGCGCGAAATGAAGTTCGGACTGGATTCAAGCTTTGGTGAGAGCGCCCTGGTGCAGCGGATCAACTCGGATCTGGCCAATGATCTCGGCAACCTTTTTTCCAGAATTATATCCATGGCCCACAAATACTTCAAAGGCTGCGTCCCCCAAGTCGATCCACAGGCAGAGCGGGAATTGGGCCTCGGCCTGCAATCCGGAGCCCAGGAGACCGTCAAGAATTTTGAAATCTTGATGGAATCCTTTGAGTTTCAGAAAGCCCTGACGGTGGTGTGGGAATTTATCGGACAAATGAACAAAACCATTGATGTCACCGCCCCCTGGGTGCTGGCCAAGAAAAAATCGAGTCACAAGCAATTGGCGGCCGTTATTTACCATCTGCTTGAGGGGCTTCGAATTATCTCGGGCCTGATTTACCCGGTAATGCCGGATACGGCAAAAAAAATGCAGCAACATCTCGGACTGGATCCGGACGGTTCCTTTTATCACCTCAATCGGCTCAAAACCTGGAAAGCAATCGCGCCGGGAACGATGCTGTTAAAATCGATCGCTTTGTTTCCAAGAATTGAGATGAAGGAAGCGGCTTCCCAACCGCAGGAGGAACCAACCGTTATGGAAACCAAGCCCGAAATTAGCCTGGAAGAGTTCAGTCGTATCGACCTGAGAGTGGCGACCGTCGTGCATGCCGAACCGATCCCGAAAGCAAAGAAACTCCTAAAACTGGAAGTCGATATGGGGCATAAACGAACCCTGGTAGCCGGAATTGCCGAAAAGTACACGGCTGAAGAATTGATCGGTAAACAGGTGATCATTGTCGCCAATCTGAAGCCCGCCAAACTCATGGGAGTGGTGTCCAACGGGATGCTGGTTGCCGCGGTTGACGATTCCGGCCCTATCCTGGCAACTCTCGAAAAATTAGTGCCGCCCGGAACACCGCTCAAATGATTTTTAAAATACATTTTCCAAAATTGCCTTTCGCAACAGGATCTAGACAGTCGAGATCACCCATCATTTCATTGGAGTAATGGAGTAGTGGAGTAGTGGAGTATTGATAAAATCCAGAAAGAACACCACTGCAAATTCCAATACTCCATCACTCCAACGCTCCAGTACTCCAATTCCAGTCCTTCAGAGAAAACTTGACCCCCGCTAAGCGATGGGCGATAATATTGTTTTGAACCGAGTACGGGTTCGTTATCAACTGCTGAAACTAATTGAAAAAGATACGAAATGAAATTATCATTGAATACCGCGCAGCTGCCGTTTTTAAGGCGCATTTGTAATTTTTATCACAACCGCATTCTCCGGGCCCGATGGCTTTTGGAAACCAATGTGTATTTCGGAAAATATGTGGACCGGGTTCCCAATGGATCCATTGTTTTTTTTCCTTGCCGGCAAACCATGCTTTGCTGCGGCATCGCCGGAATTGTTGCCTTTAAAAACAAGCCAAAGGAGCGTCATAATTTTAATTTTAAATCGCTTACCGAAATGGCCCGGGCGCTGGAGGCCTCCGGGTATCAGTCCTGCAAGCAAACCGACCTGTGGAATGATTGCTATCTGGGCGGCAGCGAAAAAATCGATGCGCTATGGCGCCGGGTTCAGGCCTTAAAAACAGATGCCCGGTTCTTTTCTGTTTTTTCAGATGAAAAAGCGCAAAACCAGCTTGAACGCTTGGCAAATCACCTGGGAGCGATCATTCAAACTGAAACCGACCTGCTGGCCGAACAAATGGGCCGCCTTTCAGCAGAACGCGTGGATCTGATTTCCCTTCGTATCGAAAAACTCAAGGATATCGCCTGGAGCCTTGACAGCGATATTCTTTCCAATACAAAAAAAATACGGAATTTTTTGATCCACAGTCCTGAACCGCCATCCCTGACAGGCGTCAGCACGTTCAAGAAGATAAATGCCGTACTCAACAGCATTGACCGACTGGAAGTCAGGGGCCGAGATTCAGCGGGAATTTCCATCATGTTTATTTTTGACCCAGCTGAATTTCAAAAATTTGAAGCGACTCTCACACAGGCCGGTATACACGATCAATTCAAGGATCGCTGTGAGCCTGACCCGCTGATCAATGGGGGAATCAACTGCCAGCCGTCGACAAAGCCGGACGGGAAAAAGCAGGTGGCGGTTGCGGTGACCTATAAAACTGCTCTGGAAATCGGAAGCCTTGGAGACAACGTTCAATACCTGCGCCGGCAAATTGCAAATGATCCGGTTTTTCAGATTCTGGTGACAATTCCGGCCTCATTTGACACGGTTGCGGCCCACACCCGCTGGGCCTCTGTGGGTGCCATCACGGAAGCAAATTGTCATCCGGTAGACAATCACACCACCGGCAAAGAGACCCAAAATTGCGGCATCATTCATACCTGTCTCAACGGCGATATCGATAACTATCAGCGACTTAAGGCTGAATTCGAAGGCAATGGCGACCCGATCCACAGCGACATCACCACCGACACGAAGATGATCCCCCTTAAGATCCAACAGTATTTCCAACAGGGCCAAGCAGTTGATGAGGCCTTTCGGCTGGCGGTCAACGATTTTGAAGGATCCCATGCCATATCCATGCATACGGATTTGGCTCCCGGGAAGCTATTTCTGGCGCAAAGAGGCAGCGGGCAGGCTATTTTTGTCGGAATCGCAGACGAGTACTATATTCCCAGTTCAGAAGTCTACGGTTTTGTCGAAGAAACCCCCTATTACCTTAAACTGGATGGCGAAAAAACCGTTGAAGGCAAACACGGACAAACTCAAGGTCAAATTTTTGTTTTGGACCAGATGTGCACCGGGGGGTTGGATGGTATCAAAGCCCGGTATTATGACGGCACAGCGTTAGATCTCAGCGAAAACGACATTAAGTTTACGGAAATTACATCAAGGGATATCGATCGCCAAAATTTCCCGCACTACTTTTTAAAAGAAATCTCAGAATCCCCGGATTCGGTTGAAAAAACGCTGCAGAACCGCTGGAAGATTCAAGAGGATAATCAATCTCAGTATACGATTGTGCTGGATGAAACCATCATCCCTCAATCCCTGCAAAAGGCGCTGATAGCGGATCAAATTAAGCGCATCTTTTTTATCGGACAGGGCACCGCCGGTGTGGCCGCATTAGCCTGTGCCAATACCCTGAATTATTATCTGGATAATCCTTCCATTCAGATCAGTGCCCTCAAGGCCTCAGAGTTCAGCGGTTTTCAATTAAACGAAAATGATGCCGGTAATGCCATGGCCGACACCCTGGTTGTTGCCATCAGTCAATCCGGCACCACCACTGACACCAACCGCACCGTTGACATGGTCAAAGAACGCGGCGCTTACACCCTGGCCATCGTCAACCGCCGCGATTCTGATATCACGTTTAAGGTCAACGGGGTGATGTATACCAGCAGTGGTCGCGATCTCGAAATGTCGGTGGCTTCCACCAAAGCCTTTTATTCCCAGATCGTTGCCGGTGCCATTCTGGGTCTTTATATCGCCAGATTAAAAAACCGCCGGGATGACGCATTTGTAAACGCGGAAACCCGGCGCCTGCTGGCGCTTCCGTCACACATGCGCAAAGTGCTCGCCATGGGAGAGGCCATTAAACAATCCGCCCGGAGGCTGGCGGTAACCAAAACCTACTGGGCGGCGGTTGGCAGTGGACCCAACAAGGCGGCCGCAGACGAAATTCGCATCAAACTCAGCGAGCTTTGCTATAAAACGATCTCCTCGGATTACGTAGAGGACAAAAAACACATTGATCTGTCATCAGAGCCGCTGATCATCGTGTGTGCCGCAGGCTCAAGAAGCACGGTTATCGGCGATATCATAAAGGATACGGCTATTTTCAAAGCCCACAAGGCAATCCCGGTCGTTATCGCAAACGAAGGCGAAGACCGTTTTTTCCCTTATGCCGCCGATGTTTTTCAGGTCCCGCCGGTTCAAGAGCATCTGGCCCCCATTTTAAACACGCTTGTCGGCCATATCTGGGGATATTATGCCGCCCTGGCCATCCATAGCGGCTCGCGGTTTTTATACCGATTCCACGAAGATCTGCAAAACACCATTGATGCGTATGCCAAAGACGGATTGGATATCTACGAAATTATTCTTGAAAAACCATTCCAGGAAAAGGTGGCCCATTTTGATAATGAATTTAGAAGAAAAAAAGCGGATAAACAGTTTCCTTCTGCGATCGGCTTTGACGTCACCTCGGATTTAACCCTTTTACTCAAATATTTATCAGGACGATTGCCGGTTTCAGACTTTGAGCTTGATTTTAGTCAGAAGGGCACCGCCACCAATATGCTCAATGAGATGTTTAAATGCCTGGGGGGTGCCATTAATTATCTGGCACGCCCGGTGGATGCAATTAAACACCAGGCCAAAACCGTCACTGTTGGAACCAGCCGGATCAGTGAACGCATCGAAGGAATTTTATTTGATGTCCTGGCAACGGAAAAATTCAGCATTTCTCAGTTAACCACCAGCAATATTATTGTATTGAAAAATTTGCAGGATATCATCCAGGAGATTACCGGCTCCATCCTCTATCGCATAGAAGGATTAAATCTTTTGGGCGAACCGGTTGATGAAACCATAATAAACGTTATCGCTAAAAGAGGCGCCGTAAAAAAGATCCCTTCCCGAGTTGAAACCGATGCCCAGTTGAAAGGAACCAAGCGCATCATTGTCAGACAGGGTAATGTTTATATCGGCAAAGGACGCAAAGACGAGCGCAGCCTTGTGGTCATACCAATCCTTTCCAGTTCACCTACTTCAGCGAGCATCATCGAACATCTGGTTCTGTTGCATGTTGATTTTAAAGAAAACATCCCGCTGGGTGCCAAAATCAAGGCCCTGGGCGGAAAGTACGAACACATCCAAAATATTGTCCAGGAAAACAGCATCACCTGGGAGGACCAATTGCTTGAACTCATCGAAGTCGAGGAGTTGTTTGGAAGATCCGCTGAAAAGGTGGGTGAATTTATCGCATCACACGTCAGCGCCTAAATTCCCGTAACTTCAAGCGCCCCGCTTTTTTTAAAGAAAGAACGCGCAGCCGGCCGCAATACCAACCCACTATCCATCCAATTTGAGACCGCCAATGCGAATCAGCATATATTAAAAAAAGTGCACAATAATCTTTATTAAAATTGACATCAAACCGAACTATGCTATAATTTGTATACTAAAGTGAATATGTACCCTTTTGGGTCTCTTGCGGGACTTAAAAAATCAAAGCGCAACCAGATAAAATATAACATATTGTTATTACAATAATATTTTAATAGCATACGGGATATTTCTAAAGATTAAAAAGCCAAAATCGATTTTCCCGAGGTGAGCTAATTCATACTATTGGCGTTTAAGAGTGTATAAAAATGGATAACAACTTGAAGCATACGGACGTTTCTATCGATCGTTTGAAGGAAATTTCCACCTGGGTATCATCGGTTCAGGATCTTGACCAGCTTCTTGAGCTGATTATTGAAACCGCCACGCGGATGATGGATGCAAAAGCCAGTTCGTTACTGCTTTTGGATCCCAAGAGCCAAAAGCTATATTTCAAAGTCGCTACCGGCGAAAAAAAAGATGATGTCAAACAGTTTGAAATCGATCTGGGTCAAGGCATCGCGGGACATGTGGCCCAGACGGGCGAATCCCTTCTCATCCCCAATGTTTCAGAGGATCCGCGCTGGGATAAGGAAATCAGCGAAAGCATCGGCTTTGAAACCCGCTCTATTGCCTGTGTTCCCATGAAAGTCCGGGGGGAGACAATCGGTGTGGTCGAAATTATTGACAAAGTCGACGGCAGCGCTATCACCGATGCAGATCTAAAAATCCTATCCGTTTTTGCTGAACTTGCCGCGGTGGGGATCGGCAATGCGCGTAAAATCGAACACAATAAAAAAGAAATCAGAGACCTCAAAGAAGAACTGCATCTTAAATACGAGTTGGTCGGTGAAAGTCCGGCGCTGCGAAAGGTCATAAGCGATGCAGTCAAAGTCGCAAATTCAAAAGCCAGTACCTTACTCTTAGGAGAGAGCGGCACCGGCAAAGAATTGCTTGCGCGTCTGATTCACCGCGTGGGGGTTAGAAAAGATGAGTCGATGATTGTGCTTAATTGTGCCGCTTTGCCGGAGACGTTGCTTGAAGATGAGCTTTTCGGCCATGAGAAAGGCGCCTATACCGGTGCAGCCGGCCGCAAGATCGGAAAATTTGAACTCGCAGACAAAGGCACCATTTTTCTTGATGAAATTGGCGAGATGAGCCCGGGTATGCAATCCAAACTGCTTCGCATTTTGCAGGAAGGGGTTTTTTACCGTGTGGGCGGCAATAAATCAATCCCGGTGGATGTCCGCGTCATCGCAGCGACCAACCGCAATATCGCCGAAGATGTTACTGAAGGCAGGTTTCGTGAAGACCTTTTTTATCGGCTGAATGTTGTTCAAATTCAAATGCCCCCCGTTAGGGAGAGAAAAGAAGATATCCCTTTGTTGGCCGATTATTTTTTAAACATTTTTAAGCGCGAAAGGGGTATGTCGCATCTGAAGATATCCAAAAAGGCGATGCATGCCATGCTTCAATATGATTGGCCCGGCAACGTGCGGGAGATGAAAAACGCCATTGAAAGAGCCGTCGTGATGGGAAACGGCCGAGATATCTTGCCTGAAGACTTGCCTCAATTTGCCTCCAAGCCGAGTTATCCGGGGATGAAAGTAGGATTAACGCTAAAAGAAGCGACGGATATGTTTAAAAAGGAGTTCATTGTGTTGAATTTAAGACATACCGGTGGCAACCGAAGTTTAGCAGCCAAACAAATGAGTATTCAAAGAACCTACCTATCGCGCCTTATCAGCCGGTATAACCTTCTTGAAACATGAAAATGTTTCGCAAAATAAAAAAGCGTGCTATGTTGTTTCCAGACCAACGCCTGTTCAATTCTTCCTCGCCTCAACCCGGCCGCCGACCTTGAGAGGATAGAACGCTATGGAAAAATACAGTATCTTGCTGGTAGATGATGATCCGTATATTTTGGAAGGTATTGGAGCGGATCTTGAAAGCCAGGGTTTTCAGGTGACCAAAGCCGATAGCGGAGATACAGCCCTGCAAGTGCTGCAGGAAAATAATTTTGACCTGGTAATTACCGATCTGGTCATGGAAGATACCGATGGAATTCAGGTTTTGAAAAGCACCAAAGCATTAAACGTTGACACCATGGTCATTATCCTTACCGGCTATGGCGATATGAAATCCGCCATTGAAGCCTTACGGCAAGAAGCCGACGATTATTTACTTAAACCGTGCGAATCCGCAGAACTGCTTTACCGGGTTAATCATTGTATAGAAAAAAGAGAGCTTGCACGCAAAATAAAAATTTATCAGAACATTCTGCCAATGTGTTGTGTGTGTAAAAAAATCAGAGATGACCGTCAAACAGAGCCCGGCAAAGGTGATTGGGTTTCGGTTGAGCAATTTATTCATGAGAAAGCCAAGCTGGATATCACATCCAGTTACTGCCCGGAATGCGCCCAGCAGACCATGGAGGCGTTTACAAATAAAAAGGAGAACCGAACAAAATAGACACCGATATTCCAGATCTCATTACTTTTCATGAGGAGCCCCTTGGTATCATAAAATTAGATGCTTCATCCCGAGAAGCGGGGCATAATTCAGGTAGAAATTCCGCGAAATGAACCTCACGGGCGGTTCTGCTGTTGAGAATTCTTCAGAGATGCTTCGATAAAATCTCGAAATAGCGGATGCGGCTCCATCGGTCGCGATTTGAACTCCGGGTGAAATTGACATCCAAGAAACCACGGATGCTCACCGATTTCGACGATCTCCACCAGTTCACCGTTGGGTGAAGTGCCGCTGATGACCATCCCTTTTTCCTTCAACTGATCCAAAAACGCGTTGTTGAATTCATAACGGTGGCGATGCCGCTCGGAAATTTCCTCCTTTTGATATGCTTTGGCGGCCATCGAATTGTTTTCAATATGACAGCTGTAAGCGCCCAACCGCATGCTGGCGCCTTTATCCGATAAATCATCTCGTTTCTGGACAGTCTGGCTCCTTTCATCAAACCATTCACGCATCAGATAAATTACCGGATGCGGCGTATTTTGATCAAACTCCGAACTGTTTGCATTTTCCAAGCCGGCGACATGACGTGCAAATTCAACAACGGCAATTTGCATGCCTAAACAAATCCCGAAATACGGTACTTTATTGACCCGCGCAAAATTAGCAGCGCATATTTTGCCTTCAATACCACGTTCCCCAAATCCCCCGGGTACCAGAATCCCGTCCGCATCGGCCAGCATCTGATCGCATGTTTCGCTGTCCAGTTTCTCGGAATCAACAAAATTCAGATTCACCTTAGAATCGTTGGCGATCCCGCCGTGATACAGCGCTTCATTCAGGCTTTTATATGATTCGGTAAGATCAACATATTTCCCCACCACCGCAATCGTGACCGAATGTTTGGGTGCTTTGATTTTACGGATGAGTTCCTCCCAGTTGTCCAGTTGAGGGGCACGCGTCCAGATATTGAGCAACTGAACAATTTTGTCATCCAAACCTTCTTGATGAAAGATAAGGGGTACCTCGTAAATATGATCCACATCTTTTGCTGTGATGACTTCGTCAACGCTGACATTGCAAAAAAGGGCGATTTTAGCCTTGATGTCTTTGGACAGAAACCTGTCGGTGCGGCATAGAAGAATGTCAGGCTGGATGCCGATACTTCTCAGCTCTTTGACACTGTGCTGGGTCGGCTTGGTTTTGACTTCACCCGCGGTGCCGATATAGGGCACCAGGGTCAAATGAATATAAAGCGAATTCTCTTTGCCCACATCCGCTCGAAATTGTCGGATCGCCTCTAAAAATGGCAGACTTTCAATGTCGCCGATGGTACCACCAATTTCGACAATGACCACATCAACATTGTCGGCGGCCAGTTTGATACTGGTTTTAATTTCATCGGTGATGTGCGGAATAACCTGGACGGTTCCACCCAGGTATTCCCCTCTACGCTCTTTGGTAATGACGGAATAATAAATTTTACCGGTGGTAAAGTTATTATCTTTGCCCAATCTAGCGTGGGTGAAGCGTTCATAGTGCCCCAGATCAAGATCGGTTTCTGTGCCGTCATCGGTCACATACACCTCACCATGCTGAAAAGGATTCATCGTTCCCGGATCTACATTTATATAGGGATCCAGTTTTTGAATGGTCACGGTCAGGCCCCGGCTTTCAAGCAACGCTCCTATCGCGGCCGATGCAAGCCCTTTTCCCAGAGATGAAAGCACACCTCCGGTTACAAAAATAAATTTCGTGTCCTTCGCCATCTTCTCCTCTCTGTCAGTTCGAGTTAAAATCGATCCTGGGAGCTAAAATTTCAATTTACGGCTCTCATTCAAATATTTTTTTAAATCTTTCGATGGTTTTTTGAACTTCGCTTAAGCCATCGCCCTCACCCGCACGATCTGGTGTTTGAATAGGTTGGCGATACTCAGATCTCAGACGCGCAATGTCAAATACGTCTTTTGAAAAATTGGGGTCGACCTGATAACCATTAACCTCAATCGTCCGGACGGTTGTGCCATCCTGAACAAACTCAATCCGCATCGGATACCATATTTTGCCAATTTTTTGCCATTGCGAATATCTGATTTCCAAAAAATCGGTGCTGTATGAAGCGCTGCCACCGGGGATTATCATGCGCACGGGCTGAAATGTTTCCATATCGATCCACACTTGCGGAAGGGTTTCATCCGGATATTCAGCTCCCACAACAAATGCGGCTTGCCCTTCAAATTTTCCCAAACTGGATACAGAAATATCGACGCCCAGATCCGATAGCCTTTCGGAAAGCACCTCACGAGAGCGAAACAATAACAGATCCTTGTAAAGATCGAATCGCGTCCCGGCGTCGTTTGAAATGACACCATCAATCACCGTAAGCGTCTGTCCGTCCCTAAAAACATAAATCCGCTGATTATTATCAGAGACGCTGTCTGCACGAAAGGCTTCAGAAAACACATACCGCAATGACTCGTCTAATTGAATGGTCTCAGTCTTAACAGAATCGAAAGCAGATTGATCCGGTAGGGCCTGCTGATCGTCCGGAGGATTTGCTGAATCTTTGACATCATCAGGGTTATCACTTTCAATCAGAGAATCAGGCTGAAGCACATCGGTCTCTTCAGACGGCGGTGTCGCTTGCTGATTGTCCGGAGGATTTGCTGAATCTTTGACATCATCAGAGCTGTCACTTTCAATCAGAGAATCAGGCTGAAGCACATCGGTCTCATCAGATGGCGGTGTCGCTTGCTGATTGTCCGGAGGATTTGCCGCGGCGGTTGCATCCTCGACACCCTCATTTTCATCGGGAGATTCGGACTGAGGCGGGATGATGTAAAAAACCACTTTTTGGGAAACAAACAGACTTTCTGCTTCTCCCAGTTTCTCGGTCATCAGCTCAATGATGTGAGGGCCCTGAAGCACATAGGCGGAAATAACCTTGGCATACAGAATGACGATGAACAGGCAGAAGATATATCCGAATTTTTTTTGGGATCGTACAGTCATATTTTTAAAGTCAATAATCCTGGCCATAAGGGTCGGGCTTTGATGTTAGAACAGCTCCTTAGAAAAAAAAGCAGCTGCCCCGAGTTCTTCTTCAATTCGAATAAGCTGATTGTATTTAGCCACCCTGTCACTGCGTGACAGGGAGCCCGTCTTTATCTGGCCTCCATTGACGCCAACGACCAGATCGGCAATAAAAGTATCTTCAGTTTCGCCGGAGCGATGCGAAATCACGGTGGTATACCCTACCTGTTTGGCCAACTCGATGGCGTCAAGAGTCTCGGTGACCGTTCCGATCTGGTTTAGCTTGATCAAGATCGAGTTAGCGATACCCTGTTCGATACCTTTATTAAAAATCTTGGGATTGGTCACAAATATATCATCTCCGACAATCTGGACGGTGCTTTCCAGCCGATCGGTCATAATCTTCCATCCATCCCAATCCCCTTCCGCAAGCCCATCTTCAATGGAGACAATCGGATACTTATCGATGAGCCCTTCATAATAGTCGATCATCTGGCGCGCATTGAGCTTTTTATTTTCGGATTTTAAGACATATTTGCCACTTTTGAATATTTCACTGGCAGCCACATCCAGGGCCAGGCCCATATCTTTGCCGGGTTTATAACCGGCAGCTTCAATGGCTTGCAGAATATTCTGAATGGCGGCCTCGTTCGACTCGAGATCGGGCGCAAAGCCGCCTTCATCGCCTACTGCCGTGTTAAATCCCTGGCCTTTGAGGATTTTTTTCAATTGCTGAAACGTCTCCGCGCCCATCTGGACCGCCTCAGCAATGGAGTCTGCGCCCAAGGGCATAATCATAAATTCCTGGATATCCAGATTGTTGGCTGCATGCATGCCGCCATTTATGATGTTCATCATCGGAACGGGCAGGTACCTGGCATTGATACCGCCAAGATATCGATAAAGGGGTAAACCATAAGCCGCAGCTGCAGCACGAACCGCCGCCATGGATACAGCCAGAATTGCGTTGGCGCCTAGCTTAGATTTATTGGAAGTGCCATCAAGCTCAATCATCCGTTTGTCCAGCGCGGCCTGATCCGCGGCATCCATGCCTGCTATCGCCGGCGTAATCTTCGTCAGGATATTTTTTACGGCAGCGGTCACGCCTTTACCCCCAAAACGTTTTGAGCGCCTGTCACGCAGTTCCAGGGCTTCCCGTTTTCCGGTAGAAGCTCCAGAAGGGACTGCCGCTCTTCCGATCGCGCCGCATGCGACCATCACATCAGCCTCAACAGTTGGATTGCCTCTTGAGTCCAGTATTTGTCTTGCATTTACTTCAACAATTTCTGTCATGATTGTCTCCTCCTTGCGGATCGGAAAGGGATTATTGAAATCCACCGGTTGCTCGAAAAAGGCGATTGGGTGTTTTCAAACCGGGTGCTTGGCAAGCATGCCTTGTTACTTGACAAATCTTAGGGAAATGTTACTCTGCTACAGCGCTGATGTCAAGTACGGCCAACCGCGCTTCAGTCCATGTTTCAAAGCTAAAACACGAGATCGAAAACCAGAATATTATGGAAGACAAAAACAAAGATTTATATACAAACGCCCACCTTTTTGTATCAGCCATACGGGTTTGTGAACATCAACATAACACCCCGCCGACTGTAGAAGATATATGTCGAATCCTATCGATGTCAATTGAGCACAGCAGTTATATTTGTAGAAAATTGATGCAAATGGGAATTATTGATGTTGTTGAAGGATCTTTCGGTAACAGATTGTTTGTCCGGGATTTTTTGAAAATTGAAGAAATTCCGCGCGGTGACAATGAGAGCAAGCTGGAAGAAGAGCTTAAAAAATTTCGGGAATCCCAAAAAGGCCTTTCACAAAAAATTAAGTCCATTCAAACCCAACAGGCTGAAAAAAAGAAAAACCTCTTTGCTGAAATGGAGAAAAAACTAAAACAAGAGCTTGACAAAAAATAAAATTGTTAATACCGGAACGCATAAATTGGCAACTATAGGTGGGTGCCCAGCACGCAAAGGTATAGTCAAACCATTCGCGTTCTTTTACAGACAATGGGAATAAAAATGGATATTGGTAGACCCGGCCATCTGGAGAACTATTACCGAAAAGTAATTCGTAAGGATCATAATGAAATATCCTTGGATGCGGATATGATTCGTTTACTCATTGCTATTGATGAAAATAAGAGCCTGTATCAGATCGCCGCTGAAGTCGAAATGGAAGACGTCACTTTGAAAAAAAACTTGTCGAAGTTACTGGAACAGGGACTTATAGAACCCGTCAAAAAAGATCTTCCGGTCCTGGATAAGATTTTCCTTCAAGCGCTCAAAATAAATCTATCCAAAACCATAGGGCCGATGGCCGAGATTTTGATCGAAGAGGTCGTGTCAGATATGGAATTAAGCGCCCCCGAAATTCCGGTACACCAGGCTGCCGAATTGATAACTACCCTTTCTCATGAAGTCCCCGATGAGAAAAAACGGATCGAATTTAAAAAATCCATGATGGATATTTTAAACAAAAAGCGAACTTAAATTAAGGAGCACAACCCATGATGGACATTATGTGTGACGCGTGTGGGAAAAAATATCGAGTCGATGAAACGAAAATGAAGGGTGAAAGCGCCAAAGTTAAATGCAAAGCTTGTAATCACATCATGGTTATAACCAAACCCAAACCTGCGCCCCCTCGCAGACCTTCAGGCCCTCAGAAAGTACCACGGCCCGAAATATCTCGAGAGCCACCGATGCCTGAACGATTCGTTGAACGCCCGATTTCGCCGCCTCAACAAGCTGAGGAACTGGCTGGAGAAACGCCCCCGTTTTACAGTGGCCAGAAGGTGCGCTTCGGTCTGTTCGGCAAAATTATCACCGTAATGCTTATCGTCAGTTTGTTGCCGTTTGCCATATTCTGGGGAATGACCCTGCGAGAAACCAACGACCGAATTCGTATAGATACCGAGAAATTGATGGCGCAAACGGCCCTGGGATTGGGAAAGTATGCCGAAGAATGGATCGAAAAAAATATTTCCATTTTGCGCACTACGGCAGAACTTCCGGCGATCATTTCCATGGAAAGAGAACGGCAAAGGCCGATTTTAAAAACCATTCAAAAACAACACGATTGGACGTACCTGGTATTCACCGTCGGAACCGATGGGATGAATGTCTCCAGAAGTGATGACGTGCCCCTAAAAGATTACTCAGACCGACAATATTACAAGAGTATTATGCGAGGCAAAAACCTCAGCTGGCAGACGCTGATTGGAAAAACCTCTAAAAAACCGTCCCTTGTTCTGGCGGTGCCGATTATATCAGAAAACCAAACCGTTGGTATCATAGCAGCTGCAATGACCGTAGACGACATTTCCAAAAATATCGCCACATGGAAACCGGGAAAAACCGGTTATGCATTTCTTGTGGATGAAAAGGGTTATGTAATCTTCCATCCCGATCGACAATATGTAGCCAAACGCAAAAACCTCAATAGCCATCCGTTAATAGCCAACTATCGCAAAAAGGGCTGGACAACCATCACAACTCGATTTGAAATGCCAAACAAGGGATCGGCCCTGGGTCACGTGCGGAGCGTTAAATATGGATGGGTTCTGGCATTACAGCAGGAAGACACGGAGGTATTTGCTTCTTTGAACCACGTGCAAAAGTTCGCTTTAACCCTGCTGGGATGCACGATTTTATTGGTGGCTGTCATCGCATGGTTTTCTGCCCGGGCCGTCGTCACGCCGGTGATGAAGTTAACCGATGCCGCCGAACGCATGAGTCTAGGTGAACTTAATGTAAAAATCGACATCAAATCCAGAGACGAAATCGGTCTATTGGCCCAAGCGATCGGACGGATGCAGA
>Ga0255055_10000584_pt1 | contig 28128 bp, 27 predicted proteins | sample JV7_2_27_MG_FD_188633 | JGI IMG/M metagenome (GOLD analysis project Ga0255055, IMG submission 188633) | Seawater microbial communities from Jervis Inlet, British Columbia, Canada - JV7_2_27 | ecosystem: Environmental > Aquatic > Marine > Inlet | place: Canada: British Columbia | collected...
ATTGAAAATTAAATGATCAGAACCTCCTGCAAAAGGTTTGATTCTGTAATTCCATGGAAATTGCCATCCTCCTTGTTCAATTGTTTCAGGATTATCTTTTACCAGTTCAATTACATCGGTGATCAGATCATTTAGATAAGAAGGAGTTGAAACGCTTGTTTTGTTGAAAGTAAAAGGATACCCTACTAATGCAGGATGTTCACCTACCATATCCAGATTTATGCAAAACACTGGATTAAATGATTCTTCTTTGATTTGTTCCTTTATCCAGGGTATCGTTCCATGAAACTCTGGAACCCATAAAAATCTAATAGTTCGTTGGGGTTTCTCTATTTTTCCCTCTTTAATTAGTGATACAATTGTTCTATAAACCTCAAGGAGTAAAGCGCTTCCAGACGCATTATCATTTGCTGATGGAGCAGGATGACAGATATGAGTTATAAGTATTATTTCCTCTTTTGGGTTTTCTTTTCCTTCTATTTTTGTAGACAGAACATGCATCTTTCCATCGTATAAGTTTGCTTTGATTTTTGCTTGAACTAAAACTTTTGTTCCTTTTTTCAAGAGTTCTATTAGTTCCAAAGCATGTTTTCTAGAAATAGAGAAACCAAAAGTAGATTTATCAAGATTTTCTGCATTAGGCCATAAACCAACATATTGAATCATATGAAGATAACCTTGAGCACGTTGTTCTGATGGATATGCTATGACTCCTATTGCTTCGTGCTCATCTAACTCCTCTATCATAGACCTAGGACTTCCTGATGTAAGAACTATTTTTCCTTTGATTTCTTTACCTTCCATTTCTTCTGGAGTTCCTTTGCCAATATGAATTATTTCTGCAGTTAAATCAACGGGTTTAGAATGAGTGCATATGCTTTCTGGCACCTCTGAATATTGACATAATTTCTTATTCATTGGTTCAATAATTGTTAATTCTCCGTTTTCTATGTCCCATGAAATGGGAGTACTCCAACCATAGAATCTCTTCGTTCCATCCGCAACATACTCGTGTATTATGCTCTGTTTATCTCCTAACTTCTCTAGCTCTCTCTGAATAAATTTAACAGCTGCTAAAAATTCCTTACTAGCTTGAATACGATGATATTGAGAAAGACGCCCTGTTGTTTTCTTAGCTCTTTCCCCTGAAAGTTCACTAGTAATCATATTTACTAAATTATCTAAACTCATAACTTAAAAGACAACTAGCGTTTTTTATCTTTTTTGCAAAGGTCTTGATAACTAAATTTTATTTTATTTCTGACATTTTGGACAAAAGAAAGTACTTCTTTCATTTTGCTTGATTTTGCTTATTTCTGTAGCACATTCTTGGCATGATTGAGTTCCTTTACCATATACTTTATGCCAATTTTGAGCGCTTCCTTCTATTCCTTCTGGATTCTGAAAAGGTTGAATGTTGAAGGTGCTTCCCTGGTGAGCTAGAGCTTTTTGAAGAATGTTCGAAATCTCAATTCCAAGTTTTTTTCGTTCCTTAATTGAGATATCTTTTACTAATCTTGTTGGTTTTACTCTTGCAGCATACAAGGATTCTGATTTGTATATGTTCCCTATTCCTGCAACTAATTTTTGATCTAGAAGTACTGATCCAATCTCTCTATTCGCATAGTTTGGCTTATCAAGTTTCAGAAGAAAATCTTCATGTGGAAAAGGCAAAGCAAGTCCATCAAATCCAATTGACTTTATTGGATTGTACTTTATCACTGCATCATATGAATCAAATATCCTGAATTGACCAAAATTCCTTACGTCATCAAAAACAACTTTTTTAGAGAAATTTTCTATGTCCAAAATGATTTTGGCATGTTTGGAACTACTCAAAATGATGTCTTTGACAAACAACCACTTACCAGACATTCCAAGATGATTTAGAATAACTTCTTTAGAATCGAACACCCAAATAAGAAATTTACCTCTTCTTTCGATTCTATCAATTTTCTTATTTTGAAATATATTGAATTCCTTTTGTTTGTTTTTGTATTTCTGATACTTTTGTGACAATTCAGTTAGTTTAATGTTCTTAACTTTCTTTGAAACTATTGGAATAAGAGATAATCTTACATGTTCTACCTCTGGACCTTCTGGCATTTAAATCAATAACTCCATAATTTTGTTTTTTACTTTTTCTCGATTGTTAACTGTTATTTCCAAAAGAATTGTATCATTTCTCCTTTTTATCTGTCTGGTGAAATCATTATCTCTTATCATTATAGTCCCTAAGACTTTTTTCTTTTCTAAACAATTCATCACAAACATCTTAAATTTAGAAGAAAACAGTTCCATCTTTCCAATTTCGTCGACAATTATTAAATCATAATCTACTTCATCTAACCTACTTGATAGACTGTCGATAATTGAATCTACATTTTCTAGATATACTCCATAGCTAGCTACTCTATATCTACTAGTTGTATTTCTTTTAGATGCCAAAAGTAATTTTTGACCTGAAATTGTTTTAAGTTCAAATCCTATTCTCATGTTATTTTCTCTTATTTCCTCAGTTACAAACCCTATAGCCTTTTTTTTCAATTCTTCAAGAATAGTAGTTATCAGCGTAGTTTTTCCTACTCTTGGTAAACCGGTGATTAGAATATTTTTCATATACAATAACCTAGCAATAATTTCTCAATTGTTCTTGAGAATTCTTTGCTGCTTTTTCTTTGTTCTCAACCTTAAAAAGTCTTATAAATCTGGCTTTTACATTTCTTTCAAAGTTAGTTGATACTACTCCACTAATAGAGTGTGAATAAGATGAGTAAAGATTTCAGAGGTGTGACTATAGATCGACGAATTGATCTAAAAGGAAAATCTATAGTTCGCTATGAGAAGCATGGGAGGCGTTTTGAAATGCTTGTCAATCCTGAAGCCGCTTGGTTTTTCTTACAAGGGGAAGAAGTAGAATTAGATGATATTTTTGAAGTCTATGTAATTTATGAAAACATATCTAGAGGAGTAAAAGCAACAAAAGATGATATTGAAGTTGTATTCGGGGAAACAACCGATAGAGAAATGGCTGTTAGGGTATTAAAAGAAGGACAACTTCAGTTAACTGCTGATCAACGGAATGAGATTTTGAAAGAAAAACGAGCAGAAATTGTAGAATTTATTCATGTTCATTGTATAAATCCTAGAGAAAACACTCCAATTCCAAAAGATAGAATTGATAATGCTATTATTGATCTAGGTGTAAATATTTCATATAAAGAGGAAGCAAAAAACCAAGCTTTAGAGATTATAGATTTACTGAAACCGATTATGCCTATAAGGCTTGAATCTATTAAACTCGCAATCAAAATCCCTCCAAGTTATACGGGATCACTTTATGGATATGTTATTTCTGCTGGAAATTTGATTCAGGAAGAATGGATAGAGGATGGAAGTTTAGCTGTTTTAATCCAAATTCCATCAGGAACTCAAGCTGATTTCTTGGAACAAATAACATCTCGTACCAAAGGAAAAGCACAAGTTAAGGTATTAGAGAGATTATCTGAATAAGTAAAATAAAGCTGTGAATAATATGTCTAAAATTGTGGTTGAAAATCATGAGATAGTTATCCCAGGTGATTTAATTGCTGAAGGGGAATATAGATATGGTGAGGGAGTAGTAAAAAGAGGAAAAGAATATTATTCTACACTAGTAGGTCTTTTCCAAGACAAAGGTGATTTTATTCAAGTAAAAGCCTTAAAGGGAAAATATATTCCTCGACCTGGAGATTTAGTTATTGGTAAAATAATAGAAGTAGGGTTAACTAGCTGGATAGTGAATATAGGTGCTCCATATTCCGCGATATTAATTGCAAACAATGCAACAGAAAAAAGATTTGATCCTGTGAAAGATGATACAAGAAGAATCTTTGATGTAGGTGACATCATACTTACTAAAATCGCTAGTTTTGATCGAACAAGAGACCCTTCAATACTTACAAATGAAAGAGGACTGGGAAAGCTGAGAGGTGGAAGATTGATTGAAATAGAAGCCGCTCATATACCCCGTGTGATTGGTAAGAAAGGTACCATGATTAATATGGTTAAAAGGCTTACAAGGACTCAAATTATAACAGGACAAAACGGAAGAATCTGGGTCCAAGGAAAGAAAGTAGAAGATGAATTAAAAGCTATCGAAGTAATAAGAAAAATCGAATTAGAGGCACACACACAGGGTTTAACAGATAGAATTCGTGATATGTTATCAAATAGTCAATAAAAAATGTGGTGAATTATTATGGCCGGAGATGGAATTGTCCAACTTATAGATGAAAAAGGAAAAAGATTAGATGGTCGTAGTGTCGATGAATTACGACCCATAGAAATTAAGATAGGTGTTATAGAAAACGCGGATGGATCTGCAGAAATAAGGATGGGTAAAAACATTATTATCGCTGCAGTGTATGGTCCTCGTGAATTACATCCAAAACATAGAGCTCTCCCAAATGAAGCATTAATCCAATGTTTTTATAGGATGTCAACTTTTTCAGTGAATGATAGAAAAAGTCCAGCACCATCGAGAAGAGAAAAAGAGATTTCGATGGTAATTAGTTCTGCTCTTACATCAGTTGTTCTTACAGAAAAATTTCCAAGAACAACAATTGATGTTTATTTACAGGTACTACAAGCTGATGGTGGAACTCGATGCGCAAGTTTAACTGCTGCATCAGTTGCTTTAGCTGATGCTGGAGTACCAATGAGAGGATTGATTTCTTCAGTAGCAACTGGATTAGTGAATGATAAAGTAATATTGGATCTTTATGATATAGAAGATCAAAAGGGTTCAGGTGATGTACCAATAGGTTATTCTCCTATTCTCGATGAAGTTTCATTAATCCAACTTGACGGAGTTTTTACAGTAGATCAATTTGTAGAAGCTTTGAACCTTGGTGTGAAGGGAGCAAATGAAATTTACGAAATACAGAAAAAAGCTCTTAAACAAAAATACACATCAATTCGGGCTGAAGTAGCTGTTGAGCCTAAGGTTGAGCCCAAAGAGGAACCTAAAATTGAACCTAAGGTTGAATCTAAGGTTGAGCCCAAAGAGGAACCTAAAGAGGAACCTCCTAAGAAGGAGCAATCTGAATAGAGGTCGATTAGAATGGGTGAAAAATATATATTAAGTGAAATCGAGAAGGATTATATTATTTCTTTATTAGAACAGAATAAAAGAATCGATGGTAGAGGATTAGATCAATTTCGAGATATAAAAATAGAAACAGACTTGGTGCAAAAAGCTGAAGGATCTGCAGTAATAGAAGTAGGGAAAACAAAACTAATTGTTGGAGTCAAAGCAACACTCGGTTCTCCCTTCCCAGACACTCCAGATACTGGTGTAATTACCACAAGCGCTGAGCTTTCACCAATTGCATCGCCCTTTTTTGAGAGCGGTCCTCCATCTGAAGCTGCTATCGAATTAGCTCGAGTAACAGATAGAGCAATTAGAGAATCTCATTGTATTGATCTTCCTAAACTCTGTGTTATCCCAGGAAAATCAGTTTGGATATTATTCATAGATTTCTATATTTTAAATCATGATGGGAATCTGTTTGATGCTGCAACACTTGCAGCAATTGCTGCATTAGCAACAACAAAGATTCCAAAAGTTAAACTTCTTGAAGATGAAGAAGTAGAAATACTTGAAGAACTAGAACCGTTGACAATCAAACATTATCCTGTTTCAGTTACAAATTACAAAATAGGGAAATTTCACATAGTTGATGCTAATCAAAAGGAAGACAGAGTTAGTGATACTCGAATAACCTTTGGTTTTGACGAAGAAGATCATGTTGTTTCTTTACAAAAGGGTAAAAAAGGAGTTTATTCACCTAAAGAAATAGAGCAACTGGTTAAAGATTCTTTGAAAGTATCGAAAAATTTAAGGAAAGAGCTGATGAAAGCGCTCTCGAAGTAAATAGGTGAGATATATGGGTAAGACTAAGAAAGTTGGATCAACAGGTCGATTTGGAGCTCGATACGGAAGTACTATCAGAAAAAGAGTAAGACAAATTGAGGAAAAAAGTAAAAATGTCTATAAATGCCCAGTATGTTTTATGAGAACTCTTAAACGAAAAGGGCTTGGAATCTGGGAATGTACCAAATGTGGGGAAAAACTCGCTGGAGGAGCATGGGAGCCTAATACTAGTGCTGGGAAAAGCATTACAAGAAGAGTCACTCGTATCTCTGAGGGTTTAAAAGAAGACTTTTAGTATTTTCCCTCTTTCATTTCTATTTTAGTTAACGAACCTTACATTTTAAATGAGGTTATTCTTTTTGAGTATGATGACTAAAATAGGATATACAACATCTCGATCGCCTGCTAACAAGACTCGATCTTTCATACATGATATAATAGCAGTTGTACCTAATTCACAAAGAGTTGTGAGAGGATCTTCAAATCTATCATTTTGTATTAATTCAATGAAGAATAAAGGTTTTACAACCGCTATAATCGTTAATTCAGTAAAAGGAAATCCTAATTTCATGAGAATTTTCAATTTGTCATCTAGTCCAAAAGAGATACCTTTTGCAGTAAAAATTAGAGGTTTAACTCTTTCTAGAGAATATCAAGGAAAGAAAAGAAGTAAGAAACCTTCAAATTCTATTTTAATCTCCTCATTAAATAGTTCTAAAGAGGAAGATGTGCTCAGAAAAATATTAGGTATTAGTAAGGAGAAAATAGAAAATATACAGAGAAAAGAATATGTTACCGCTTATGCAGATTATATTGAAAAAGACGAAGGAATGATTTTCATAGAATTCTTGGATAAAAACAATGCACAAGTAGGTCCTAGAATTAAACTAAGAATCATCCCTAGAAATGTAACTGAATCTAATCAAGAAACCATCAAGTGATAGTTATGAATGGACATACTATAGATTGTATTGAGATGATGGTGAATATAAAGCTAGTAGATGAGAATACTTGTAATTTGCTCTATGATGCCCTTGTACTTGAATCATCCTACAATCCTAACGAACGAGCTCAAGCAAATTTGGAGAAAGATAAGGATACATTAATCTTGAAGATAAATGCTAAAGATTCAATTTCTGCAAGAGCTTCTATTAACTCGTTTATGAAATGGATAAATCTATCATTACAAATTGTTTCATTATCCAAAAATAAAGAAGAAGTGTAATTTTTACTAAAAATAGATAGTTTCAGATTATATTGGCTTTCTTAAGTTTCCCTTGTAAAATTGGTTTGATAATGAATTTTCTTAAAGAGACTTTCAAAAATAAACTCTTTTTGAAATATCTTGCAACAGTTTTATAGGAATCTATAGTACTCCAAATACTAGGATATGCTTCTATTTCATTCACAATGATTTTATCAAATCCTCTATCCTTAATCTCTTTAAGTATTTTTTCAGTAGGTAAAACTCCTGCTCCAAAAGAGTAGTGTGAATCTTCATTCTTTGAGCAATCTGAAAGATGAATCTCTTCGAGTTCATCAAATGGCATTTTGTCTAGTAGTTTCATATAATCATTAGGACCGTTTTTAAGATACGAATGGGCCACATCAAATAACCATCCTTTAAGCTGAGTACCCAGTGCATCCTTAAATCTACTATAATAGTCAATGAATTCATCATCGGATAACATTACTACATTTTCAACAACAAGAGGTATTTTTAGTTGTTTCAAATTGTTAACTAAAGTTTCAAGATTACCATGACTTTCTACTGGATGGAAAACAGTCAGAATTATATTTAGATCATTAGCATTTTGATTGATAACCTCTATAACCTCATTAATTTCTTTTTCTTTTTCAGGATAAGCAAAATCATAACCTTCTATACCCTCTACTGGTAAATGAAATGTGGTCTTCATTTTTCCGACAGCTTCAATAATTTCATTTACATTTTTCAGATTGACTCCTTGAGGGTTGATTTCACATGATTCTATTCCAATCAGCTTGGCAAATTGAATTAATTTATCACAACTTAATCCTTCGTAAGGTTGTACAGTCTGACCAATAAGCACCATATGTTTTCGTAAATAGGGAGATATTTAAATTAATTCCTAATCCTTCTATTAATATGTTTAAGAGAGCCTTAGTAAGAAAACCTAGTTCATCTTACAAATTGTGTGTTTCATCTCATCCTCTTCATCATACAGTTGATTTGGAAGTTGCTTTGGAACAACATGCTAAATATTGTAAAACATTAGCTGATTTGGGATTAGAGCTTATAAGACTTCATCCAAATGAGAAATATCCAGATTCCTGTTTTGTTGAAGACAACGCTGTAGTTTTTAAAAATAAGGCACTCATTACTCGAATGGGTGTAGAGAGTCGTAGAGGGGAGGAAGAAGAAGTAGCAATTGCTCTTAAAGATTATTTTGATATAAAGAATGCAGAAGCTCCTGCTACAATTGAAGGTGGTGATGTAATTCACTTACCTGATCGATTAATCTGTGGAGCTACTCAAAGAACAAATTTAGAAGGAACGAAACAACTTGAGAAATGGTTAGAGGTTGTTGTGGATGTTATTCCTAATCCGAATATTGTTCATCTAAAGAGTTACATGAAATATCTTGGAAATAATATTATTATTACTACTGAACAATATGAAAATCATCCTTTCTTAAAGAACTTAGAACGATTGATTGTACCAAAAGAAGATTATTATTCTGTCAATTGCTTAGCAATTAATGATACTGTAATTATGTCAAACAAATTCGCAAACACTCAAAAGATTGTAGAAGAAGCAGGATTTGAAGTTGTTACGTTAGAAATGAGTGAATTCGAAAAATGTCAAGCCTCACTAACCTGTCTTTCAATTTTGTTCTGAGGATTTTGTTTCTTTAAATGCAAAACTCTAAATACTAAATTTTCCAATAATAGTTGAGAGAAATGTTATTTAAACGGCTATATAAGACAATCATTGGTTTTGTTACATGCACTGTGGTTGTTGTCGTCTTAATGATTCTAATATGGCCAACTATTGATTTCGCAAATCTAATCCAAATGCATGATAATCTAGTTGTGAATTACGGGGGCGGTGCACATTTCTGGGTTATACTTCTTATGCTTCTTGTAGTTAACATATTCCTTCCTATAAAAATCCCCAATCCCATCCCACAATTAGAGGGATATGATATCTATAACCAAACTGGTCATATTGGTTTGTATGTGCTTATACTGCTTATTTGGTTGATTGGTGCATTTGCAGGTGGTCTTGCATCACGGGGTGGTCTAAGATCAGGAGCATGGTCTGCGATTTTATCATTCTTATTCTTAGATTTCTTATTTGCAATAATGACATCAGCGACTAATACTTCAATAGTCGGTCTAAGTGGGTTTCCTCTCTTCATTGTAACCTTTCTTTTTGCTTTAGTCGTTGGATCCTTTGTATTTGTTCCCATTCTTGGATTGGCAGGGGGAATAGCTGGAGGAATTCTAGGTAAAATGCTATTTCGAAAAGAAAAAGTGAAAGAAGAAAAAGACGATAAAGAATAGGTAATTTGAATAAAAACCTGACCAAATTTGTATTTTTTATTCCTAATCATACATATATTTTTTATATTGAAAAAATAGTTTCCACTTGACTACAATGGTTGCTCAGAGTGTAACTCATTCATTGCCTTGGGTTGAAAAATATCGACCTGAATATTTCATTGATTTTGTTGGAAATAAAGAAGCAGTAAAGAGTTTGGAAAATTGGCTCAAAACTTGGAACCAACAGAGAAAGAAAGTAGCTTTATTAGCCGGGCCTGCAGGTGTAGGAAAAACCAGTGTAGTATATTACTTGATTAGGAAATACAAATATGAATTTGTAGAAGTAAATGCAAGTGACAAGAGAAATAAAAAAGCAGTCGAACGTCTAGTTGGAAAGTCTTCAACAGAAGGAACCGTAATGCAAGGAGCAAAAGTAAGAAAGCTCATATTAGTGGACGAAGCTGATGGGCTTTTTGGAAACGAAGATAGAGGAGGAGGTTCTGCTCTTGCTCAAGCAGTACAAAAAACTCGAATTCCGATTATATGTACTGCTAATGATCCCACAGCATCAGCAATAAAATCAGCAAAAAGACACATGCTTGTTATAGAATTTAACAGCTTGAAAGATGAGGAAATCACAGAATTATTACATAAAATTGCAATAAAAGAAAATCTGAAAGTTTCCGAAGAAACCTTGTTAGCTATCACTAAAAATAGTGGCGGGGATGCTCGGTCAGCAATAAATGACCTTGAAGGAGCTGCTTTTGGGAAAGCAGGTATTGAGATTAGTTTTACTCCAAGAAATCAGAAACAGAGTTTAGATACTGCATTAATGAAAATATTTTCTGCAAAAGATTATGATTCCGCTAAAAGGGCACTAGACGGAGTAGATGTGAAATATAGTGAATTATTGATGTATGTTTCTGAGCATGCTTCAAAGCAAACAGCTACACCCACTGAGCTCTTCAATGTTTATGAATTGATAGCTGAAGCAGATTTTTATCTCCAGAAATGTTACATTACTCAAAACTGGACTTTCTTAAAATATTTCTTTACAATTATTTCATCTGTTGGGCTAGTAAAGGATTCTCCATACAGACATACAAAATTCAGTTTCCCAAGCTATTGGTCTTTAATGGGAAGATTGAGAGGAAAAAAAGCTAGTATGAAACAACTAGTTAAGAAAAGCATATACAAACTTCATTGTTCTGATAGGGTATTTGAGAAAGATATTTTTCCTTATTTACGAATTATATTCAATACTGATCCGAAAATGGCTGCTGGTATATCAGTGTGGCTCCAATATGATGAAGATGATATCAATTATTTAACACAAAAATCAACTAAACTGACAAAACAAATTATGTCACACCATAAAGAAGCATATGTCCAAATGGCAGAAACTTGGATGAAGAAAGCTAAAGAAGCATCCACAGCAATTTTAGACTTTGGTAAGATAAAAAGCACAAAGAAAGTCAAAACTCCATCAAAAGAAAAAAAACAAGAGAAGAAAGAATCTCAATCTAAGGAAAAACCTCTTGAGAATGAAGATAAAGAAACGAAGAAAACAAAGATAAAAGGTCCCCAAACCTCTCTAGAGAGTTTCATTAATGATAAAGAGTGAATGGAGTCTTCTTTTTACTTATCATCTTTTGACTTTGAAAACTGATCCCCAAGTGGAAATATCATTCCAGAAGCTAATAGAAATTGCAACATTTTTTTGAAATTTGCAACTACATAAATATCAGAGTTAATTTTCTTTCGAATCATTCTATTTTGAATTAAATAATCCATACATCTTTGTACATCTGTCTCTCTTATTCCAGTTACCTCTACAATTTCCTCTATGCTCATACCTTCTTCATATAAACTTAAGGAAACTGCTACAACTCCTACATTAACTCTATCAATAACATCAGTAGGTAATTCAATATCTTCTGTATCGTCTGAACGTTTTTCTTTACTCATTCTTTTCTTCCTCTTGATTTTTTTCTTGTTTCAATATCAGTGAGAAATATGCTTCAACTAAATGAGGTGGTATGCCAATGTCTTTTAGTTTTCTGCTAATTTCCTTTAAAGGAAAATTATCTCGAAGTTCACTATACTGGAATGCTACAAATTCACCATACTCCCAAGGATATACAATCCAAGCTTGGGTTTCTTTAATATAATAATCAGGTTGTATAATACTATGCTTCTTATAATACAATGTAGCAGTTCTTAGCTCCGCAGGTTTCTTTAGTTTGATATGCTCGACTGCTGCAACAAGACTTTTACCAGAGTCTGCAACATCATCAACAACTAAAACAATTTTACCTTCTACATTTTCTGAAATTTCCTGTGTTATAACAGGTTCATCTGTAGCCTTATTTGTGTTGTCATAAAATTCAATCTTTATATTAGCAGTTCTTCTGTTACCATAAAAATCTGCAAGAAGCCTTGCTGGAATCCACCCCCCTCTAGCTATGCCTACAATGACATCTGGATAAAACTCATCTTCAGTTATTTTTTCAAATAAATAAAAGGTCATTTGATAGCTTTGATCCCAAGAAACAATTTCATATTTCTGCATACCATAACCACAGCTCCAAATTATTTTTTGCTTGTTAAAAAAGATTCTCAAAGATGCCAAACATATTTAGCAACTTTACAAAGAGTTAATAATTTTAACATCACATAAATAATTGAAATCTTAATAGGTGAAAATAATGTCTTTTATAGAAAGATTAGAACTAACTCAAGAAGAAAAACAAGTTTACCAGCTACTACTTGGTTGTGGGCAACTAACAGCATTTGAGATTGCTCAGTTTAGCAATTTACATTATTCAAATGCAAATCAAGCACTTGATGGATTACACAATAAAGGAGCAGTTGGGATTTCAGAGGGATATTTGAAAAAATATTTTGTGAGGATTCCACTGGACTACTTAGGTGAAACAAGTGATCAACTTAGTACAAATGTAAAAAGTAACATAAATGCTGCTACAACTTTCATTCAAAATAAGAAACAAGGATTTAACGAGATTAGAACAACTTTAGTTTCTCAACTCGATCAATCTGTCGCTAAAAAGAAAGAAATTCTTGATCAACGACTTTCTCAGACTTCTTCAGCTTTACAATCATCAGCTCAAGAAAAGAAAGATTCAACAAGTCAAAAAGCAACAGAAATGACTTCCAAAATTCAAGCGATGCAAGATGATCAGCAACAAGCTATACAATCTTCCATTAATGATTTATTGAAAGGTGGTGTCGAAAGTTTAAATCAAGCTAAAACCTCTTTTAACACAGTTATTGAGAATATTAAGCTAAAAAATAATGAATCTTCTTCATCAGTTAATAATGATATTGAACAGAAAACGCACTCAACAATTGAAGCAGTTGATGCAATAGCACAAGGATTCAAACCAAAACTAGGAGAGCTAAATCAAAGTTTTGCAGGAGAATTAGATGGGATTGTTCAGCAAATTCAGCAGAGTATTGATGTTACAAAAACGGATGTAAGGGCTTTCAACCGAAGTCAAGCAGATAAGTATGTTGGTTTTTCTGAAGAAACAACAAGAAAAACAGGTGATACAATAGATGGGATATCTGAAGCTGTATCAAGCAATCTATCTGAATTGAATTCTTCGTTGGAATTAATATTAAACCGCAAAGTTGAAGATTTATCTCTTCAGGTTCAAGAAGCTGTCAGTGCTCTAAATGAGAAAATAGATGGAATTAAGGCACACTTAATGGAAGAGCTTCTCCAGCAGAAGAGTACAGCAATTAATGCTACAGTTTCACAAATTAAGGAAAGCATGGCTCTAAAATATACAGACCTTCAGAACAGTGAACAAAATCAACGAAATAATCTGATAAGTGAGAGGGATATGTTTTCACAGAAATTGGAATCTCAATACAACGAGGCTGTAGACGAATATAATAATAAGGTTCAAGAAATAAAAAGTAATACAGCTTCTAGATTCGATGACTTCGGAACTCGTTTATCATCAGAATTTGAAGAGATACGAACCAACATTACCTTAAATTTAAATCAGAATGTTCAATCTTTTAAGAATCTCTCAGATCAACTAAATTCTATTGTATCAACAGAGTTGGATACAGGATCTGCCAGACTAAAAGAAAAATGGTCTGATCTCATTGAGAAAACAGAACTTCTAATACAAGAAAATGAAACAAAAATTACACAGCAGTACCAAGAAGCTTCTAGTATGATTCAATCAACTATTTCTTCTATCTCTGAAGAACTGAATGCTTTTGTTCAACAGACATATGAAGCTTCCAAGAATATGACAGCCAATGCGGTAAACACATCCAAAGCTAGTATGGATGAAGGTAAAGATCAGATTTCTGGAAGTCTTACTTCAGAAATTGATGAAACAATGACTTTCCTTGCTGATTCAGAACAGAAATTTGTAGATACAGCAAATTACTTGATTGGTGCGACCATGAAGCTGAAAAATGATTTTAGGTCGTTAGATGCCACAAGTAAAGAAGTAACAATTCCACCAGTGGAAACTACATCTATTGTAGGGTTGGATGCAGTACTCGATCATATCTCCAGAATAACAGGGGAAACAAAACGAGGTGTTACCATTATGTCTCCAAAACCTGATTATGTTCCTCTCGATGTGATAAAACAATTACCAACCACTGTAAAAGTGACAATTGTTACTAAGCTAGATGAACAAATAGATAGTGATTGGATAAATTCAGCAACTAGTGCACAAGCTAATGTGGAAGTAAGGAAATTCAGAGAAATGGGAACTGGAGTAGAAATGCCACAATTTATCGGTGTAGAAAGAGAAAACGAAGAAGTGCTTATTGCTGCTCAAGATGAAGCAACCCAACAAGTTGTTGGTATTATAAGTAGGTCAACATATTTTGCAAAACTTGTTTCATATATTGTTATAGCTGATTATGCTAGAGGTCGTTCAACACAAATTAAGTAAAGATGGTGTTGAAACACCCACTTTTTTATTTCTTTATCTGTCTTGATTTATTAGTTAAATCCTTCTAATGGTTTTCCATGATTCCATTAAAGAACCTATAATAATAAAAGAAACATAGCTATTGAGAAGAGTTTAAAAAGATAATAAAAAAAAGAATTTCAAATAAGCAAGGTGTAATAAAAAAATGCCAACTGTTGTAGATGCTGAATGTTGTACAGGTTGTGGTGCATGTATTGACATATGTCCTGAGAATGTATATGATTTAATTGAGAATATCTCTGTTACTACAAGAAAGGAAGAATGCACAGACTGTGGTTTGTGCATTGATGAATGTCCAAATGAATGCATTGATTTTGAATAAACCATCACTACTTGTTTTCTCTTTCTTTTTTTCAACCATCATTCATAATAAGCTATTAACTTAAGGATATACATTTGATTTTTTCACTTTTAACCTACATGTTTATTTATTTAATTATCATAAATGAAGTAGTTATGGAAAACCTAACTTGCGTATATCTGAAAACAGTGTCTCAAAAGGAAGGAGAAAATCCTCGATCGACATTGCTTGTTAGTATGAAGAATCAAACTTATACGCTAAATCTCTGGACCCCTTGGGATGATTTAGCTTCTCATCTTGTTCCTTATAATAAACTACGAATACACAATGTAGACAAAATTGCAACTGACGAAGGTTTTTACTTTTCAGCGGGTTCAAAATCAATAGTAGTGGTAGATCCAGATATACTTCTCAATGCAACTTCAATTAACAATGTTTCATATTGCCCAAGGAGTTATTATCTGAATGAAATTGTTGGAGATACTTTATCTCCTTACATTGCTGTAAGGGGTTCAATAGTTCACAACTGTCTTAGTAAAGCTATTTCTACTAAATCGAAGCCTTCAGAAAATCTATCCTCAACTATAGATGACTTCTCCCTTCAATATGAGTATCTAGGCTATACAAAAGAAGATGTACTGCAAGATTTGAATAAGATGGCAGAGTGTTTAAATCCATTCGTTTCTAGCTTAACTGGAAATACTCTACCTGAAATCCTCTTTCTCTCCCCTTCGCTTGGGATTAGAGGAAGAATAGATCTTCTTTATGAAAATCAGATTTATGAATTGAAGACAGCAAAACTTTCAGATGATGATGAATTACGATTTTCTGATTTACTACAAGTTACAGTTTATCAATATGGCGTTAGCAAGAGTATTGATGAGAAAAAGCAACAAAATGGAACAGTAATATATGTTGGAACTAATAAAGCTGTTCAGAAGAAAGCAGATCCGAATTGGGGATTACTCCGTTTTGCAATGCAAAAAAGGAATTTAGCTTATTTCATTTCTCATCAAGGCTACATACCACCAATCTTGCCTGAAACCCAACATAACAAATGTAGGAAGTGTTCTGTCAGACATTATTGTTTTTTAGTCTGTGCCGGACTGGAGCAAGAACGAAATTGCTCAACATGTCCTCATGGTGAACTGTGTACGCAAAAATCATTACCTCAATCTTATATGGATTATTTCAATAAATTCTCATATTGGATAAAATTGGAAAGATACGATTCAGCAAGCAATCTATCTGACTTGTGGAAGCTTTCTATAGATCAAAGGATATCTAGAGGTAAAACAATATCTAATTTAGAACTTGAAAGTGATATAACTGAAAATGGCAAAACACAACTGTTGTTTTCTTGTAATAATTCTTCTGAAATTCGAGAGGGAGATATAGTTATCCTAAGTCAGGGAGATGTGCTCCAGGATAATGTAAGTACTGGAATAGTATCAAGAATTGATAAAAATTCTATTGAAATTGAAACATCAACAGCTATTGATAACATTTCAGTAGTAGACTTATATGCCATCGATGTTGGTTTTAGAAGGCAACAGAGGGGGTTGTTTAATATAATATTCAAGCGTAATAATTTCAGACAATTAATAGTTGAAGAACAGAAACCAGATATTAAACAAAAGGAAGGTGAGTATATAAAAAGCAATTCAATCCAAAATCAAGCTGTTCAAAAGATATTAGGTACAAATAATTATTGTCTGATACAAGGACCTGCTGGAACTGGTAAAACTTATGTTATCGCAAAATCTGCTATAATACTAGCAAAAAGCAAAGAAAAGGTTTTATTGTCTGCTTTTACTAATCGAGCAGTTGACAATATTTGTAGCTATTTATTACAAAATCAGTTCCACAATTTTGTAAGACTTGGATCAACTCATTCTATTCAGCCAGAAATAAGAGATTATACTCTAAGCTCATATAAAGAAAAACAACCAGATAAGACTGCATCGGAAATCTTAGAGCAATTACCTGTGATTGTTGCTACAACATCTACAATTTCCAATCCTGTTTTTGATAAAATAGGAATACAAACTATTATTGTTGATGAAGCAAGTCAAATGACAGAAACAACAGTATTATCAACACTTATGGAAGGTTATCGTTTTGTTCTGGTTGGTGACCATAAGCAACTTCCTCCCGTTGTTCAAAATTCAAAAGCTCAGAAAGAGGGAATGAGTATTTCATTATTTGAAAGATTAGCAAAAGCTTTTCCAGACTCAGTTCATTTATTAACAGATCAATTCAGAATGAATGATAAAATTGTTGATTATTCTAACAACAGATTCTATGAGGGAAGACTAAGAGCGTTTGACAATATAATCAGTGTTCAAAACCTAGGTGAATTGAAAAATTATAGTGGTGATTATCAGGATATTGAGGATTCAATCATCTATGATCCTGCCTTCCCATTGGTATATGTACCAATAAGCGGTGTTTTTCAACAAGATACGAAGCTGAATAAAACTGAAGCGCAAAAAGTTGCTGAAATTGTTAGTGGTTTTTTTAAACTTGGAATTAGCATTGAACAGATCGGTGTAATTTGCCCCTATCGTGGACAAGTAAGTGAGATAAGACGACGATTAACTCGTGCTATAACAGTAGATACGGTCGATAGATTTCAGGGTAGTGATAGGGAAGTGATTATTCTGTCTCTTACTGAAACTAAATCCAAAGGCAAAAGAGGATTCGCAGATGAAAGAAGATTGAACGTTGCTTTAACAAGAGCAAAAAAGAAACTTGTTGTAGTAGGAAGTCCTGAAGTTATGGAAGCTAATATTCAGGAATATATAAACTACCTTAAACAAAATGCTGAAATTATTAGTGAAAGCAAATCAATACCCAAAGTTGATATTTCTGAACCTGGAAAACAAGAATTAATTGTAGTAGCTGATAAGCTTTCAACTACAGCTAAGATCTTAAAAAAAGTAATTTCAAAAGGAAAAGACATTTTAGAAAAAAGGGAAAAAGAAAAAAGATGTTTGTTATGTTTAGAAACCATTTATGAAAATGCTATAGAATGTCCTTTATGTAAACACCTCTTTCATATTAACCATCTTCTCTCATGGTTAAAAGAAAAAGAATACTGTCCCAATTGTAAAACAATGCTTACTGTTTACTCTTCATAGAGAAAAAAAACCATCTGTTTTTTTTAAAAACAATAAAAAGAAAAAGAAAGAAAATAGAAAAATTATTTTCTAAATCTTCTGAATGCTAGTATTGATGCTAAACCTAGGAATGAGATGAATACTAATCCAGCTATTCCAGTTTCGGCTGTTACTTCTACTTCTACAGTATATCCTGCTGCTTCCATGTAGTCAATAGCTAGGTCTAAGTCATACGCATATGGCGCTAGTGATTCATCAAATCCGACTACTGAGTCTGGAGTGGCTGCAACACCTGGAGCACCAAGTCCTTCTAGGATTTCATCAACGATTGTTTGACGTGGAACTGCATGGCTGATTGCTTTTCTGATACCATTAGCTGCTGCTAATGTTCCAACGGGTGTCAATTCACCAGTACCAAATACTGGGTGTTTGAGGTTAATGGACATCTCTTGATGACTTGGGTCTTTAATAAGAACACCTTCAATACCCGCTACGCCTTCAAAGTCTGCTAAGACTGGGAAGTATTGAGCATCCATAATGTCTATATCACCAGATATAAGTTCAGCAACAGCGGCATCTTTACCAGAAACGAAGGTTAGATAGTATTTATCTAGTAGAGGTGCAACTCCATGAGCTAGATCATCGTAGTATGTATTGGGTGACATGGTAACAACACTGTTAACAGTATCAAATGAGTCGATCACAAATGGACCACAGCTTTTAACTAAGTATTTTTGTGCATCTCCAGTACCTACTGGATCATTGAAGATATCAACACCATAAAGATCATATAGATCTTTGACACCAGTGTTATCTGCTTTGGTTTTATCAATAATTCCATAAGATAATAATCCCGAGGCAAAAACGTAGAAGTCTTCTAAAATGAAGTTCAACTTTCCTCCAGCTATGTTATCTGCTATACCATCTCCAGTAATATCACAAATTTCTATAGAATTATTTGTTTCAAGCCAAAGTGTAAGGAAACTGTATTGGGAAGATCCAATCTCTGGAGTCATGTGTAGCTCGAAAGTGTACCTAACGTCTTCTGGAAGAACTGGTTCACCATCACTGAATTTAGCGGCAGGATCAAGAAATACTGTGATATTCATTTTGGTTATGCTTACGTTCCCACCTGGATGATATGCTTCACTTAGAGTGTAGTTAAGTGCTATTTGGGGTTCCCAAACATTAGTATCTTGAGCTCTTTGTACTAAAGATCCATAAACTGCTTGCATCCATTGATAATCATAGAACGATTCAGCAACATAAACATTTGGTTCTCTTAGATCTGCTGGAATACCATATGTGATTTCATGGTCATCGTTATCCCAGAATTCAGCTCTGTGTCCTGAACTTGCAATCAATAATCCGTCAATACCACTTACTGTTTCTCTGAATCCGAAAAGTGATCTTGGATAAACTAGACAAATTGCTGGTAAATCGTCGTAAAGAATTTGCTGCATATCATGTGCATATCCAATTCTTGTTGCATCATCTAATTCTGATAGATAGTTTAATAGTATTGCGTCATAAGTTGGGTTGACATATTGATAGAAGTTGTCACCATTTGGAACTAAACTAGCAATGTCGTATAAACCTGTTGGATCCCAATCAAGACCCCATGACCAACCAACGAAGAGAATGTCATAACCACCCTCGGCGTATGTTGGGATGTAATCAAAGTCAAGTAATGGATAACTCCATGTACGGGGGCCAATGTTACCCCATCCTGTTGATTCATGGAAATTAATACCAATACCAATTTTTGGTAATTGTTGCTCCATCAATAATGACCATTGATTACGGGCTGCGCTTGTATTGGGTGAAAGTAGGTTTATTGAGAATGCTATTTGTATCTCAATATCTTGTGCCATTGTTGTTCCAATGGAAGTAGATAAACCGAACAAAACTATTAAGGTTATACCTAATAATGCTTTTTTATTCATTCTTTTTTTCACCTTTTTTTATTTCCACCAAAAGAGATTTCTTTTTATAGGTGGAAGCAAGAAAAAATAGCTAGCACATCTATATTAATGTTTTGGGCTTTGATTTTAATAATTAGATTGTGTAAATGGATTTAATTTCCTATTCTAATAGCGCAAGTTATTTTTTAAAAATAGTGAAAAACTGTCAATAATTGCTGTCAAAATTGATTTTAATATTTTCATTTCAATAATTAGATTCAATAAATTCATTCTTCTTAAATTTATGATACTTTGTTTGAAATAGTTAAATAGTTACAACTACTTTCAATACTTGCCACAAAATCATCGAATATACGAGCAACATAAAGCCCCCAGCATAATATGTAAAGGCATTGAATGTTGCTTCTCGAAAACTATTTTTTTCTAAAGTGTCTGATCCAAAAAATTGCGCTTTAAGTTTTGACACAGCAACTGATTGTCCAAAATTACCTAAACATGCTCCTATGAAAATCACTAGAGCTGCTTCTCCAAAAATGATATACTGCATAAAATCTAGAACAAATAACCATTCATTATCAAAGCCGAAAACAAGTAAAATGATTATAAAAAAGTCAATTATACTAAAAACAATCGAAGTTATAAAACCTAAAACAATGATTCTCATCCAGTTAACTTTTTCGATTTTCTCTTCTTCAAATTCCTTCTCGATTTCTAATTCCTCTACCTCTTTATCAGATCGAATTTTACTGGAATTTTTCATTTTTTCTCCCTTTTATTTGTAATTGCAGCATTACAATGGTTGCAGAATTTTACTTCATTCGAAACCATTTTTCCACACATCATACATGTTATTACATCTACTTCGCTTTTGCTCAATACTTTTTCATCATAAATAGGATCTAATATGATTTTTCCTTCTTGAGCAGAAATTGAAAAATGCTTAGGATTTTTGAGTGTTTTTAAAATTGTTTTCGGAATAACCAATCGATTTTGCCTATCTATTTCGAGTAGTCTGCTTTTTTCTAGTTTTCTAAGGTGTATTTTACCCCCGTGCTGTCCAATAACAATCCCATCTCTCATTTCTAGAACTCTATCAGCTCTGGCTGCTACCTGTTGAGAGTGAGTTACAATACATAATGCAATCCCTAATTCAGCACTTATTTTATCAAATAGATTAAGAATACTTTCTGCAGTAACAACATCTAGGTCCCCAGTAGGTTCATCACCAATCAATATTCTAGGATTCGTTATCAGAGTAGTAGCAATCGCAGCTCTTTTCTTTTCCCCACCAGAAAGAGTATTTTCTTTCTTATTTCTCTTATCCCAGATATCCATGAACTTCAATAAAAATTCTGAACGTTGTTTAACTACATTTTTAGGTATCTTAGCATAATATCCTGCAAGCTCAATATTTTCTTTCACAGTTAAATGCGGAAGTAATTTGCTATCTTGAAAGATAACACCAGCGAAACTTCTTCGAGCTCTAACTATCTCCTCTAATGTAGATCGTGTAATATCTTTGGATAAATCTTTCCAGAACACTTTTCCAGAAGTTGGTTTTCCCATACCTGCTACAATATTCACCAAAGTAGTTTTTCCTGAACCACTAGGTCCAATAAGAAACAGCTTCTCATTAGGATGAACTTTAAAGGATACTCCTCGCAGTGCTTGAGTTTCAATTTTTCCTGTTTTGTAGATTTTGATAATGTCCTCCGCTACTAGTAAAGGTAAAATACTACCTTCAGCTGATGATTGTTCTTGCGAAGATAAAGAATTAGATGCCATAATACACTTCACCATTAACTATGTGCACTAATAAAACTGTTCATTAGAATATTTTCTTTTAAGTTGTAAAATTGGAAAAGGAATAAAAAAAATTTATATTTCTTTCCTCATTCTTCAGTTTGCTCTCCCAAATCGAGAAGTGGTGCTCTACGAGCTTCGATATAATTTGCAACTCTTCTGTATAGATAATCTTTGTTTTTCCAGAAATTATCCATATTTCCAAACATTAGGAATATCCCATAAGTGATTAAGAACGGAATGAAGTAAATTAACATGATAGTGAGACATATTGCTATTGGATGATACTGCCCCTGATTCCCTGTTAATTCTTTGTATTCAAATCCGTATATAAGAAAACTATTTGTTCTCCTTTCCACAAAAAGAGAATAAAGCAAATCTCTGAATCTTAGTTCAATATCTCCAGTCATTAGAGCCATAGTTGTTCCTATAACCAAAGCAGCAATGAGTACGATGATAAGAAGTAGTTTAACACTTGGTAAATAGGGTTTCTTTAGTATCTTCTTGAAAACTACAAAATTATATAATCCTGTTAAAGTAGCTCCTATAAGAACAGGTAACCATACAATACAAATATACATTAAAACCCATTTTGGTTTAGTTGGATTAATTAATCCTGAACCCCAAATATCATCCATACTGAAATATCTGTGTGTTTGAGCGAAATCTGACTCATCAACAATTGAATATCCATTTCTCAGAAATCCACTGTCTGTTAATATAAAAAGACTAAAACCTAATAATATCGTAACCATTGGAGCAAAGAACCAAACTAGAACTGGTTTTGCAATAAATCGTAAAGATATATCTTGACCTGTGTTTAAACCATAAGTAAGAAAAACATTCATCCAGTAGCTTGGGCCCTTCCAGAATGAGAATTCTTCTCCATCTCCTCTCATAGTGTTTGTAACACCCATTATAATAATGCTAGTTAACCATGTAAAAATGAAGTAAGTACCCATAGGAGAATGAAGTTTTTTACCAAAGAATTTCAAGGTAGCTAAACTCCAATCACCCCAAACTTCGAAGAAAGAGCGGGGACGTAAATCTGTAGAAGTTGAAATAGATTTTTCTTCCTTAGTGCTTTTTGCTTCCATGTTCATTGCCATTTGTTCTTTTACAATAAGCATTTTAAACCTTTTCGATGAAATATGTGAAAAGTGTTTTTTCACAATATTTTACGTTTAATAAAATGCTTGAACCAAAACGCTTTAAGTGTATATTTATTTTTGAGTTTTAGCCTTAGAGGATTAATAATGAGTGAAGAGCATACATTGATTTTAACTAGTGCAGGAATAGACGTTGGGACGACTACATCTCACCTGATATTTTCAAAGCTCAAACTGGAAAAAGTATATACTCCACGTGGAATTAAATTCGAGGTAACAGAAAGAGACATTTTGTACAAAAGTGAAATAATTCTAACTCCTCTAACAGATGCACAAACAATCGATTATTTGAAGCTTGTAGAATTTTTGAAAAGAGAATATGAAACTGCAAATATGTCTATAGATGATATTGATACTGGAGCAGTAATTATAACTGGTGAAAGCGCAAAAAAAGAGAATGCGGAAGAACTAGTAAAAGCATTAGCTCATAAAGCTGGTAAATTTGTTTGTGCTGCAACTGGACCAAATTTTGAATCAGTTATTTCAGCAATGGGATCTGGAGCTGTTCAGTATTCAAAAGATTCCAAGAAATCTGTTATCAATATCGATATTGGAGGAGGAACCAGCAATATTGCTATTGTTAAACATGGTGAAATTGTAGAAGCCGCTTGTGTAAATGTAGGGGGGCGATTGATAGCTTTCGATAATGATAACAAGATTACACGAATTGAAGCACCAATTAGAAATCTAGAATCAAAATTGGGTGTTGAATTTGATTATGGTCTTCAAGTCAATAATGAACAAAAAAGAATAATGGCTAAAATCCTAGCTGAAAGCTTATTTGAGGTAATTCAACAAAAAATAGAATCTCCTATTGCGAAGAGTTTGTTGATGACAAATGAATTAGATTATACAGAAAAAATTGATGAAATAATATTCTCTGGCGGAGTTGCTGAATATATCTATGATAAGACAGATAAGGAATACGGGGATTTAGGTAAACTCCTAGGAGAAGAGATTAGACTAATTATCAAAGAAGAACAAATGAAAATGCATGAGCCAATTGAATTAATACGTGCTACTGTTATTGGAGCGGGTCAGTATACTTTACAGGTTTCAGGAGTAACAACACACATTTCAGATAGTGCTATCCTCCCAATACACAATATCCCAGTATTAGAACCTAAGATTTCAAACAAAGAAATTAATGAAGAAAATATCAAAAAAGCCATTCAGAAGAGTTTCGAAATGTTTGATGTAAGGGAAGGAGAGGAAATTGTCGCACTTTCCTTTAAAGGGGCGATTGGAGGATCTTATGCAGGTTTAACTACATTTGCTAAAGGTGTTGTGAGTGCAATTCCTAATACTATCTTGAAAGAGAAACCAATAATTATGGTGTTTGACAGAGACATTGGAAATTCTGTAGGAAATGTCATGAAAAGAGAAACTGAAGCAAAACAAAACATCATATCAGTTGATGAAATCAATGTTCAAGAAGGAGATTTCATTGATGTAGACAAACCTAAGGCTGGAGGTCAAGTTGTTCCAGTTGTAGTCAAATCACTTGTATTTTCAAATTAGTAAGATTACCAACCTATTGCAATTCCATCAGATCTAGGACTTGTCCCTCCACAAAGAACCCCACTTTTTGGATTTCTTGTTATTATTTGCCCTTTTCCAAAAATTGTTCTAGAATATCCTGATTTTGGGACAACCTCATGACCCATATTACTCAACTCGCTCATTACTGGTAATGCAATCCCCTCTTCTAGAGCTACTTTACCTCCGCTTGTTCCATCTATGATTCTAAATCTCGGTGCATTGAGTGATTCTTGAGGGTTCATCCCAAAATCTATCATATTTGATATCACCTGAACATGTGCTTGAGGTTGATTATATCCAGCCATTACTCCAAAGCTTGCGTATAGTTCTTTTTCTTTTGTTGCCATCCCAGGTATAATAGTGTGATAAGGTCTCTTGTTTGGAGCAAGCACATTAGGGTGATCTGGATTAAGGGTAAAACCTGCCCCTCTATTTTGTAATGTGAATCCACATTCTTTAGGAACCAATCCTGTTCCAAAACCATTATAGTTTGAGTTAGTAAAGCTGCAGGCATTTCCTTCTCCATCTGCAACAGAGAAATAGACTGTGTCTGATTCTGAAAAGGGGTATCCTTTTAGAACTTCAGTATTTGCTTTCTTGAAATCTATTAGTTTTCGTCTTTTGACCGCATAATCTTTTGATACTAGTTCCTTTATTGGTACGTTAACAACAGCTGGATCGGCGACATACCATCTAGTATCTGCAAATGCTATCCTCATACTTTCTATAAGTAGATGTAAATGCTCCACTGAAGAGTGTTCCATACTCGCAATTTCAAATTCTTCAAGAATATTGAGTGCAATAAGTGCAGTAATTCCTTGACCATTAGGTGGTATTTCATACACTTCAACACCTCTGTAATTAGTTGAAATAGGATCATCAAATGTACTATAGTGATTTCTCAAATCATCAAGTGTCATCTTTCCTCCTAAAGATTGAATGAGATCAATGATTACCTCACCGATTCTTCCTTCATAAAATCCAGCTTTTCCTTGCTCTGCAAGATTTCTTAAAGTACTAGCGAGTGTAGGATTTTTCATTAATTCCCCTTCTTTCGGAGCTTCTCCCTTAAGTAGCAATTCCTCTCCATATGGTCCTTTTCTGATCAAAGAAGCACTTTGTGCCCAAGCTCTTGCAGTTATTGGAGTAACTGGAAATCCTTCTTCAGCTAATTCGATTGCTGGTGTCAGAATTTTATCTAAAGACATAGAACCAAATTTCTTAACTGTATCAACCCATCCTGCAGCTGCTCCAGGAACAGTTACAGTATGAATACTGAGTTGTGGTAGAGATCCTGTTATTCCAAGTTCTTCCAGAACTTCAATGTTCAATTCTTTAGGTGTTCTACCACTTGCATTTATTCCAGATACTGCTTTTGTTTTATTATCAAAGTACAAACAGAAACAATCTCCACCTATTCCTGTTGAACAAGGTTCTGTCACATTTAATGCAGCGGCAACAGCAACAGCTGCATCAGCCGCATTTCCACCTTGCTGGAGAATTCTGATTCCAGCTTCAGTAGCTAACGGTTGGCTTGAAGCAACCATCCCCCTTTTCCCGTAAACTGGAGAACGATGTGAATTAAAGCGCATAAGTTAGAATAATACATGTAAAAATAAATCTAATGGTTTGTTTAGTTTTTATTGTTGGAAGAATTCATTTAACATCTGATAGAATTTTATCCTATCCCAATCAATGTCTTCCAAACCATAATCTTCGAAGAAGTATTTGGTCCATTTAGCACCAAAATTAAAACCAATACTCCAAACTACAGCTGCTAAGTCGAAATATCTATCATTTGTACCTGCAAATAGCCAATCAATAAACCCACTTAATTTTCCATCATTTACAATTATGTTTGGTAAACAGTAATCACCATGTGTAAAAACTAAATCATATTTATCGGGCTTTAATCTGAGAACTTCCTCAAAAAGCTCTTCTACTGACATATTTGCCCATCTTTCATCGAAATTATTACTCTTTACAAGTTTCTTTTCCATTCTATCTTTAGCAAGTTTGATTAGATTATCAGGTAAATTATTTATGGGACTATCACTTGCATCAATCGAATGAATTTTCCTTAATCCTTCAGCTAAGATTCTTATCGCAGAACGTTTTTCTTCGTCAGATTTTGCTTCAAATGAAACTTTTCCTTCGATTTCGGTAATTAGCAGATATTCTTTTCCCTCAAACATGCTGTAGAAAATGACATCAGGAGCAGGTAATTTGCTTCCAATCCATTTCAAAATTGTTTTTTCTTTTGCTAAATTAAAGATCGATTCAGGTTTGTTGATTTTTAGATACAATGTCTGATCTTCCTTAACTAATTTGTACACTTCAGTTTTTGAACACCCAATAGTGTTTATAGTACACTCATAGTCCATCAGAATCTTCTCTAATTCAGATGGTAGTTTGTGCTTTATGGTGCTAAATTTATTCATAGATCCAAATTATAATTAACAATGTTTTTTTTATTATTTTGGTTTTTCGCAAAATTAAAACGGAATATTAATCTACATTTTAAAATCCTCCTCATTTATGAGGGGAGAGTGCAATTTTTTAAACAAAATCAAAAATTATCCTTTTTTCAAGTAAACTACAAAATAACTGTACTTATAATAAGGAGACACATCTAAAAAGATACCTTGTTAGATGTTACTTCCCTCTCATGAAAGATTATATGGAATAATTACAGTATTTGAAAATCCTTTCGTATAATGATATCATAAGACCATTAGCTTTCTCCCAATTTAGTGATGTTAATCCTTCCTCAAGTAAAATAATTAATGACTGAATCTCTGAATTAACACATTTACAATTCATCTCCATTTCTCCCCCAAATGCATGAAGAAGATTTCTTACTTGACATGTATATTTTGATAATCCGTCCTTGATTTTCAGTAATTCACAGTATATCTCACTCATCTGTCTAAGTTTGATTTTTGTTTGTAAAATAGATGTTAACTTCTCCTCTTCCTCCATTTTCAACGTTACCCCTTGCATCTGATTGTTCACTTTCACTTCTGTTCACTTTGACTGAACGTTGTTCGTTTCTCGCTATTTTTCAAATATTTATAAGGTTTGTTAAATGAACAATGTTCATTAAAAAAACTTATTTAGTAAAACAATAGTTACCTCTTATGTCTCAACCTAGAGCTAGGTCTAAGGAAGCAAAAGAAAAACAAATAAAACGTATCATAAATGAAGCAAGATATTTATTTTTTGAAGTTGGTTCACGTGGGTTCAGCATGAGATCCTTAGCCAAACGTCTGAATATGTCTCAAGGAAATCTCTATAACTATTGGTCTAGCAAAAGAGATCTTTGGTTTGCAATAATACAGTACGATTTCTCAATTTTTGAGAAAGATCTGAATAAAATTGTTGAGAAGCATGAAGGTTCATTAATTGATTTATTAGACAAATTAGCTCACTTTTATCTCAATTTTGCTAGATTAAATTATAAGCAATATCAGATGATGTTTGTTTTAACACCCCCTCCTGCAGAGAGTAAGGGTACTAAAGAAATAGAATTTGAACCGCAAACAATTAATCTCTTATTTGAGGTTGTTGAGAAATTCTTGGAGGAAGGGGGAATGAAGAAAATTGATTCAAGAAAATTAACTCTCTACCTTTGGTCCATAATGCATGGTGCTGCTTTAATTTCTCGAACTATCGTTTTTAACCCTGAATCAAACTCTGCATTCTTTGGATCTGTTGAGGATTTTTTTGAATTCGTTATTCAACAGACTCGTTCACAATTAATGCAATTTCTGTAATCTTTTTCAATGTTTTTTCATTCCAATTATTGGAATGGTTCTTAAATTCAAAAT
>Ga0255055_10000585_pt1 | contig 28072 bp, 18 predicted proteins | sample JV7_2_27_MG_FD_188633 | JGI IMG/M metagenome (GOLD analysis project Ga0255055, IMG submission 188633) | Seawater microbial communities from Jervis Inlet, British Columbia, Canada - JV7_2_27 | ecosystem: Environmental > Aquatic > Marine > Inlet | place: Canada: British Columbia | collected...
GGGTGCTGCTGATCGCCGATCGCACACTCATGGCCAGCTACCGAGAGCACGTCACCAGTGTCGAGTGGATGACTGCTACCAACGCCGACGACGCCCTGCAGATCCTCGCCGAGAATGACGTCGACCTCGTCCTGCTCGACCTCTGGGTGGGGCGGTCGGAGGACTCCGGCACCCTCATGCACCAGCAGTTCGACCACATTCCACCCGGGGCGACGGGGCTCGGTCTCGGCCAGGAGCTGCTGAAAAAGATCCGCGATCGCATGCCCGGCGTTCCCGTCTACCTGTTGTCTCTCGAGGATCTCGACGCCGCGCAAACGATTGACGAAGAGCTCTTTGTAGCATGTGTCCGCGGCGGCGGCGCACGCGGTATGATCGCGAGCCCGTTCGTCGACACCTCCAACGACCGTTGGGAGGAGCGCCGGGACACGCTCTCTCGTCGGCTGGAGAAGACCTGCCGCAAGCTGCACCGCGAACGGGCTGCCGGGCGGATGGGAGACGAGCGCAAGGCGCTGACCTTCGAGACCGTGCCAAAGGTTGACGAGGAAAAACGTCAGATCACCATCCGCCTGCGCAATCTGAGCCTGACCCGGGCGATCGCCTCGGCCGATGCCGGCGAGGTCCTGGAGGACGTCGAACGGCCACGGACGAGATTCTCCGATGTCATCGGCGCTGATGCGGCAAAGGAGGAGCTGCAGTTTTTCATCGACTTTCTCAAGAACCCGAGGAGATTCGCGGCTCTCGGCCTGAAGCCGCCCAAGGGCGTCCTGCTGCATGGACCGCCGGGCACCGGCAAAACCATGCTCGCGCGCGCCATGGCCGGCGAGTCGGACGTCGCGTTCTTGCCGGTCAGCGCATCGAGCTTTGTCACCATCTGGCAGGGGAGTGGACCGCAGAACGTCCGCGATCTTTTCGCCCGTGCACGACGGTACGCACCCTCGATCGTTTTCCTCGACGAGATCGACGCCATCGGCAAGACCCGCACCGGCGGTGTGGGTGGCGGCAGCGAGTCGACGGAGAACACCCTCAACGCCCTGCTGGTCGAAATGGATGGATTCACCGGCCCGTCCGCGGATCGACCGGTCTTCGTTCTCTCGGCGACAAACTTCAGGATCGATTCCGACGGCGATGACGGTTCCGGGCGGTCGGCGCGTACTCTCGACCCGGCGCTGGTGCGGCGTTTTTCACGTACCATTCTGGTCGATCTTCCCGAACGCCAGGCCCGCCATCAGTATCTGACCATGCGTCTGGCCGAGCGCCCGGCCTGCCGTATCACCGAGGAGATGATGCGCCTTGTCGCCGAGAGGTCGGCCGGAATGAGCATCGCCAACCTGGAGGCCATGATCGAGACGGCCGCACGAACCGCCGCGACTGCCGGCGAAGAGCTCAGCGACCATCATCTCGAGGAGGCGCTCGAGGTCGTACGCTACGGCGAAGCCAGGGCCCGCAATCCGGAGGTCGTCCACCGAACCGCCGTGCACGAAGCCGGCCATACCATCCTGTACTGGTTGTCAGGATGGTGGCCGAGTTATGTCACTGTCGTTGCCCGCGGCGGGCATGGTGGCTACATGGCGCCCGCCGCAGAGCAGGCGGAGCAGGACAGCATGAATCGCGAAGAGCTGCTTGCGAGGATTCGTGTCGCCTTCGGCGGGCGCGCCGCAGAACTTGCGGTTTTCCCCGAGGGCGAAGCGCTGACCACCGGCGCCAGCGGCGATCTCGAGCACGCTACCAACGTCGCCCGCCAGATGGTCTGCCGCTACGGAATGGACGATGATTTCGGTCCGATGGCCGCGCCCGAGCTGCTGCGGTACGAGGCCGGCCTCGGCAGCCCTCTCTACGAGAAGGTGAATCTGGCGGCGGACGCTATCTTGCGCCGGCAACTCGACCTCGCCCGCGAGCTGTTGGTGGAGAACCGCCACCACCTCGACGCCGTGGTCGAGGAGCTGGTGGAGAAGGAGCGTCTGACGACCGATCAGCTGCGCGTCATCCTCCCGGAGACCCCCGGAGAGGTACAGCCGACGGTCGTGAAGTCACGAGACAAATAATAGGCGCGAGGTCAGGTACGAAAGCAGGAGGCCTACGGTGGAGAGTCCGACTTCGTGGAATCTGATGATTTCCAGTCTCTTTGTTTCCAACCTCGACGAACCAGGGGAAACGTGGGCCTTTCTCATTGATCAGGGTCTCGTCCGGGATCACCCCGGAGATCGTGACAGATTCGTCGGCCTCCTCGACCGGGAGGTTGCGCGGGGCGAGATCACCGGTCCCAGCATCTCCTCGCGAATCGCAGGCGCCCTCGTCGCCGCCGGTCTCACCCTGCCGGCAGCCGAGCAGCCGGATCCAGACGGTCGCCACGCCTTCCAACGCCGGCGGCAGCTCGATGATTCATCGCAGGACCCAAGCTGATTGGACCGCCCACGACCGGCGAAAGCGCTCGTCTATGACGTCAACGCTGCAGCGAGCTCCTCACGAAACTCCATCGCCGTCCGATACCTCGAGTCGAGCTCGTCCTCGAGGGCGCGATCGATCACTCTCGCGACATTTTCCGGGATCGCCTTGCGTCGCGTGCGGATCGGTACGGCCGCATCACGGAGGATAATCGAGACTGGTGAGCAGCCGGGCGGGAAGGTGCGGGGGTAGGCGCCGGTCATCATGGTGTAGAAGGTCGCCGCCATGCTCCACACGTCACTGATCGGCTCGACGTACTTGTAGCCCGTCAGCTGCTCGCGCGGCATGTACCAGAAAGTGCCTCCGGTGACCCCCGTGACTGTCATGCCCGACAAGCCTGCGGAGGCGCACTCCTTGGCGAGACCGAGATCGGCAATTTTCACCACGGGATCTCCGATTCCGGTCAAGAGGATGTTGTGAGGCTTGAGGTCACGATGGACAATGCCCCGCTCGTGGACGAAGCTGAGGCCGTCAAGGGCCTGCAGCATGAAGGGTCTTGCCTCGTCGAGTTCGAGCATTCCACCTTTTGTTTTCAGCAGGTCGGCGACGCTTCCCAGACTGCAGTACTCCATCACGAAGTAAAAGCCGGGCCCTGCCGAACCGTGGTCGAAGAGCGTGACGACGTTGTGGTGATGAATCTCTCTCGTGACCTCGATTTCGCGGTGGAAATGCCGTCTCGAATCCTCGTCCACGGCCGTCTTGGCGAGCATGACTTTGATGGCAACCGGCGAGGAGTCGTGCGTCCTCTCCGCCAGATACACGACGCCCATCGCTCCCTGTCCGAGCTTGCCGATGACTCTGTACCCGGAGAGGGCGTCTGCAAATGATTTGGTGTCGGAACTCGTGCTCGAAAGATCGGTGACTCGGCTCATGAGCCCGATCGGGTCGGTGGTGGCGGCTTCGCGGCAGGCCGCGCACAGGAAAGCGCTCCCTCTCCGGCGGCCTCGCTCGATGGAGACGTCCTTGCCGCAATCGCAGCAGAGCGCCGAAATGATCTCGGTCTCGCCAAGAGACGCCGTACTGCACTTTACGCAGAAGGCCGGATCGACGGTGCTCAACTCCGGCGCCGCGTCCGCCGTGACCGCGCCGCACTGGAGGCAGATAAAGGGCACTCTGATGTGGACCGAGATGAGAGTTTCGCCAACCGTGATTCGGTCGCCGTCTCGCAGGTCGACGCCTTCCTGCTGGAAATCGGCGTCACTCTCCCCGTCCTGCCCCTCGTCGCGCCCACGATACTCGACGCCGTTGACGTGAGTTCCGTTGGCGCTGCCCAGATCGCGCAAACGCGCGTCGGGCGGGTTGACCTCGAGGAGAAAGTGGTGCCGTGAGACGGTCAGGTCGTTGGCCGGAAGACGGGCGTGGCATTCCGGCGCTCGCCCGAAAATCAAAGTATCGTGCTCGGTGAAGACAAACCGCTTTCCCCGGAGAGGACCCGCGATAACCTCGAGCTCCACTGACGAGGCGGCGGCTTCTCCCTCTCTCGGTTCGATTCGCTCATCCTTCTTCATCGGCTGCTCCCGTGCGGTTCACTTCAGTCCCTGAACCGCACGCTCGAGATCGATCCTGAACGCATCAGCGTCCGGGTAGCGCTGCGAGGTTTTCTTGCGAATCGCGGTGTCCACGACCTTCGCGAGCTTTGCCGGCACCGATCTTTGTCGTTTGCGCAAGGGGATCGGCTCGTCCTCGAGGATGATGTTGAAAGGATGCCTCGTCCTTGCGGCCTCCATCAGCAGGCGCAGCGCGGCTTGCGGCGAGTTCACGCGGTGCCGGTTCTTGGCCAGGAAACCCAAGACGTCTCTCTGGGACGGGAAGTCGTAGGGGTACTGGCCGGTCAGCAGAACATACAGGGTGACGCCCATCGAGTAGATATCCGCAGGCTCTCCCACGCCGTGGGCGTTCATGATCTGCTCAGGAGGCATGTAGAGCATGGTTCCCATCGGCGTCCCGATCTTGGTCAAGATCGAGCCACCGACCTTGGTGAACTCTCGCGCGAGGCCGAAGTCGGCGAGCTTCGCCTGTGTGTGTCCGTTGCCGTCCCGAGAGAGCAGGATGTTCTCGGGCTTGATGTCACGATGAAGGATGCCCTGCTGATGCACGAAGCAAAGGCCGCGCAGGGCCTGGAGCACATGCGCTGCGGCCTCGAGTGGCGGCAACGGACCGGCTCTGTTTTCGAGGAGCGTGTCGAGGCCTCCGAGTGGCGCATACTCCAGTACGAGGTACGGACTCTGGGTCTCGGGCTCGATCCCGTTGTCGATCAGGGCGATGACATGAGGATGGCGGGTCGCGCGCATGGCCCGGATCTCGCGCGTGAACCGCGCCGCCAGATGGGGATCATCGATCTTCACGACCTTCACCGCCACCAGACGACCCGTCCGATGCCAGGCCAGGAAGACCGTGCCCATGCCCCCTTCGCCAAGCTCTTTCACCTTCAGGTAATCGCCGATCTGATCGCCAAGCAGGCCGGGGTAACGCTCGCCGAGGCATTCCTTGCAGAGGTACTGGACGATCCCGTGGAGCTCCTCCGCGCGGCCGTCCTGGTTGGCTTCCCGGGTCAGGTCTTTTCCGCACCCGCAACGCACCTCGAACCCCTTCGGTGGCTCTGAGACAGGCGGCAGCTCGACGGCGACGGAAAGGACGGGTTCCGAGGACGGCGCAACCGGCGCCTCCTCGGCATCCTGGGTGATCGAGACCTGGATGGTGGTGAAGCCAAACTCGATCAGATCGCCGTCGGCCAATCTCGTCTCCCCGATCTCGCGGTCGTTGACCCGAGATGGATTGATGACCTCAAGATCTCGAAACCAGAGGTTTGGCGGGGAGTTTTCGATGACGAAGTGACGCCGCGAGACGTAGGGATCATCCTCCGAGAATCGGAAATGTGCATCGCTAGCGCGACCGGCGACGGTGATGCCGAGCTCGTTGATTTCGAATACCCGCCCCCGCTCCGGTCCCTTGACGACTTCCAGCTTGACCTTCACGACGCCCCCTCAGATCGACAGCGGCACATCGGCGCAGGAACGGCAAACCGTCCGTGCGTCCTGTTCGACGACGCATCGGGCGCAGAACGCCCCCTTGCAGACCGTGCACAGCTCGGTTGCCGGCTCCTCCGGATGTCCCGGGCAGGTGGATGGCTTCAACCGAGTGGCAGGGCCGGGCGGCTCCGGTGTGGGTGCCTCGGACTCCGGTTCGCCCGGAGGCCCCGGTTCGGCCTCCGGCGGGCCCGCCTCGGGCGGCGGAGATTCGGGAGGGTGCGGGGTGGCACGCGGCGTGGTCGCGGCTTCCGCCACGACTGGCGCAGCAGGCTCGCGAGCCTTTTCGTCCTCCCTCAGGAACTCGAATTCGTACACGTCGAACGTGATACGGTCCCCGCCCGAAAGTCGACGTGGCTCGTTTACCGGCAGGCGAGCTCCGTTGAGGCAGGTTCCGTTCGAGCTGCCGACGTCCAGGATCACGAAGCAGTCACCGTCGTACTCGATGCGGGCATGGGCGGCCGAGACGGTGGTCTCGGCGATGACGAGATCGTTGTCCGGCTCTCGCCCGATACGGGTCACCGCCGACTGCAGAACGTACGGTTGCTTCAAAACAGCCCCGGCGACGTCGCTGAGGCTCGCGCGAGGCAGAGAAACGGGCGACGGACGGGGGACTTGCACAGGTGCCGGTTTTCGGGGCGATGGAGTCGGTCTCCTTCTCCGTCTCCGTCGTTTCCACACCACTGCGACAACGGCGACCACGAGCACAGTGGCAAGGACCGGAATCACGATCCTCCAGAGACCTGTTCCTGCCTCGGCTTCGGCAGGCCCTTCGTCTCGTGCCGGGACGGCCGGAGAATCCGGGGCCATCTGCATTTCCGTTGATGACTCATGCAACTTCGCGGCGACGCGAGCCAGGACCTCGCCGGACCGGCCGACATCATCGAGCTCGACGAACTCCCCTCCGGTGCGATCCACGAGCGCCCGGACTTGGGTGAAGTCAGCGGCGCCGGTGAAGGCGATTCCGAAAACCCTGATACCGCCCTCAGCGCACTGTTGCGCCAGCAGCTCGAGACGCAGCCACTCCTGCTCAGGATCGGGAGGTGATCCGCCGTCTCCGGTGCTGCCGTCGGTGATCAGGACGATGCCTCGCCCTGCTCCCTGCCGCCCGTTTGACGCGAACTCCTCGAGTGCGCGTTCGAGCCCACCGGAGATCGCCGCACGCCGGCCGGTGTACGAGATCGCGTCCAGCCCGGCAGCAAGCTGCTCGATGGCGGCGACGGTGGCGGTGTCGACCAGCGGCACTGTGAGCTTTGCACTCTGATCAAAGACCACCACGCCAAGCCGAGAGCCGGGGGCAAGGCGCGCCGTGAAATCCAGAACGAGGTCCCGCGCCAGAAAGCTCGGATCGCTGCTCCTCATGCTGGTCGAGTTTTTCACTACCAACACGACGTCCAGATCGGCCGATCTCGGTGCAATCTGTTGGCCGAATGTGGCAGAAATTGTTACCAGGAGAAGCGCCACGAGGGTGGCGCAGTTGAGAAAAATGCGATGCATCTGTTCACTCCCGTCGATCAGCGCGCCGCGCAGAGTCGTGACGGCAGCAACGTAGTTGGATCATCGTCGCAGGATATCACGCGTGAGATATGCGGGCCGGGCCCTCAGGGTTCCTCGGCGGCGTCGGCGGTTTGCCCGACAACGCTGACCGTGCTGGAGTCGGCGGATTCTGTTCCGTCGTCGACGATGGTACCGTCACGAAGCTCGATGCCGCCGCCACAGAGAAGGTTCACGAGCCGCCGATCGTGCGAGATGAGGACCAACGCGACGCGGTATCGCTCACCCATTTTGCGGAACAGACTGACCATGTCGAGGGCGGTTTCGATGTCCTGACTCGCAAAGGGCTCGTCGGCGATCAGCAGGCGCGGCTCGAGCAGCAGCGCTCGAACCACGCCCAGGCGCTGGCGCTGCCCGCCACTGAACTCGGCCGGAAAGCGCGCCAGCACTTCCTCGGGGTCTGCTCCGGAAGCCACCAATCCGAGATTCTCCAGCAAGGGATTCAAGCGCCCGACCTGCTCGTCAGTGTCCTTCACGCCGGCAAAATGGAGTATCTCGCGCAAGCTGTCCCCAACTGTGGATTTCGGATCGAAGGTACTGAGCGCGTCCTGGAAGATCATCTGGATCTGGCGCCGCAACGCCTGAGAACGGGCCGGCCGCAATTCGTCGATCTCGCTCCCGGCCGAGCGACGGAACAGGATTCGGCCTCCGCTCGGCTCGATGAGGCCGAGCAGGGCTTTTGCGAGGGTCGTCTTGCCGCATCCGCTCGGTCCTGTGACCGAGAAGAACTCTCCCTCTTCGACTTTGAATGAGATCCTCTCCAGCAATCGCCGGGGTCGGCGATACCACCGTCCTCCCGCCTCGACCGAGAGATCGTCCACTGCCAGAAGTGGTTCCGTTTCGGGACTAGGGGAGGGTTGGATTGGTGCGTCTTCGTCCTGCAACTGCAGAACAGGCACCGACTCCACGGTGCGCGACGCGGTTTGGCGTCCCACGCCTTCGACCCGAGCGATTTCGAGCACCCAATCGCCGGACCTCAGGAAAGGGCGGAAGGCGTCGAGATTGTGGGTAATGGCCAGCAACGAGGACAGCGATCCGGCGTCGCGCAGGCTTTTGACGAGCTGCACGATCTCCTGCTCCGTGGCCTCGTCGAGCGATGACGTGGGTTCATCGGCGAGCACCAGCTCGGCACCACCGATGGCCATCGCGATCATGACCCGTTGCTGCTGACCCTGACTCAGCTGAAACGAGTAGCGGGACAGCAGCGGATCTCGGTCGTCGTCGGTGAGCGCCACCTGAGCGAGACGGTCGCGCGCGGTCTGCCGGTCGTCCGGCGTCAGGCGCCAACTCGCAGCGTTCCAGGTCTCGCGCAGCTGCCAACCGATGGACAGTGACGGGTGGAGATGCGAGGTGGGCTCCTGAAAGATCGCCGCGATGTTGCCTCCAAGGCATTGCTGGAGAGCCGATCTGTCATAGCCGCCGGACCCGAGGATGAGACGGCCGCGATAACGGATGTTCCCCGTCACCTCGAACAGATCCTCAGGAAGCAAGCCCAGAATGGCCTGGAAGAGCAGGCTCTTGCCGACGCCGGAGCGCCCCGTCACGATCCCGAATCGCCCCTCGGCGAGCTCGAACGTCACGTTTGCGAGCAGGGGCCGATCCGACCCTCGGTGAGTTACGCCGAGATCCTCGACCTCGAGCAGCTCGAAGCTCTCCAGCTCGACCGACTCGGTTGCCTCGGTCTGCCCGGCCCCGCCATTCACGTTCGGCTCAACCATGAGTGGCCTCCCGCGAACCGGTGTCATCGAGCAGCCGGTCGAAAAGCAGTGGAGTGTCGCCACGAGCGGCCGATGTCGTTCGGATCAGACCTCCAAGACCGTCACCCGCCATCGAGAATCCGACGATGGCGGAGACTATGAAGACCGCAGGGGCGACGAACAGCCACCAGCTGTCGAAGAAGAGCACCGCTTGTTTTGCCTCGGGAGTCGTCAGCAGCTGCGCCAGGCTATGGTAGAAACCTCGTCCGAGCTGTGCGGTGCCGATGCTGAACAGGTAGCCGAGGCTGACCTCGAAGAGGAGAGCGAGCCCGGCGAGGTGGGTCGCGAGGATGGCGATTTCCGCGAACGCATTCCTGTAGACAACGTGGTACCAGATCACCCGCGACAACGGGACGCCACTCGAAATCGAGGCGTCGATGAAGTCCTGGCGGCGAAAGAACGCGATCTTGTCGGCCACCAGATTTGCCATCGGTGACACCAGCCACGCGCCGATACCGAGGCCGATGATGAGCGAGCGCAGCGACGACTGCCACTGTGCAGCGATCAATCCCTGCTGCAGGAGTTTGCCGACCCACAGCGATGCGAGGGCGGCGACGATCATCATTCCGAAGAGCAGCGGCAGGGTGTCCAATGAGGCCGCAATAGCCTGCACATACCGACCCCACCTGTAGCGGCCGGTAACGACTCCGAGCGCAATTCCGAAGATCAGAATGACTGCCAGCGCAGTCGTCACGACAACGTACGAGTTTCGGCACCCGTGGATGATGAGGGCGAGCATGTCGACACCGTCGCCGTTGGTGCCGAATAAATGGTGAAGACTCGGTGCCTGGGCGCTGGTGACGCCTCTATCAGGCTGCCACGACGGTTCGGGGATTACCAGGCTGCCGAGGCACGCAATCATCACCGGAAGCAGCAGGATCAGGGCGATCGCCAGCTTCCACTGCCGGGATCGCACAGCCACATCGATGAGTAAAAACGGCGCGGCAAGAATCAAGAAAACGCACCTCGCTCCTGCGGCGTACCACGGCCCCCAGCTCTCGAGCCGCCCCATCATGCGAAGCACCAGCACGACAGTCACTGCGATTGGTGTCAGCACGACCATCCACGGCCAGAATAGAAAGGCGAGAAAGCCCCAAAAACGCTTGGACTCGTCCATCGTCAACCGCCTGCAGACAGGGCCCGGGGATCGAGCAGCAGTTTGCCGCCACGCGTGAGCAGCTCACACAGGCGAACGATCAATATCGCGATCAACACGACGGCAAGGACTCGCGGTTCGTCTCGGTAGGCAAGTCCGTCGATCAGCATGTCGCCGAGGCCCGGCAGCACGAACACCTTTTCGACCAGGATGGCCATGCCGACCACCATCGGCACGCGCTGCGCGAGGCGGGGTAGAAACTGCACGGCCGCCTGCCGAAAGGCATGGAATGCCACGGCACCAGGCACCGGAAGCACGGCCCTGGAGCTCAGCCCCTTGGACCGCGCCGTCTTGATGTAGTTGGCGCGAAGCTCCTCGCTCAACTGATGGTGGATGACACGCTCGACCTCGTTGAGAATACCGCTCGAAAAGGTCAACGTAATGATCGCCAGGAGGAGACCGGGCCGCTCCGACACGTCGAGGTGGAAGACCGCGATGAAGACGTAGCCCAACACGAAGGCCGGCAGCGCCGTGATCAGGTAGGTCGAGTAGTGTCCTATCTGGACGATGCGATCACGAGGGCGAAATGCCCGGGTCAGGGCAATCGAGGCGGCAGCGAAGATCGCGGCCAGATACGCTGCAAGCGAGAGCTTGAAGGTCAGTGGCGCCTTCTCTTTCAGCTCGTCAACCAGGCTCAGGCCGCTTCGCGATGTGCCCAGATCGAAACGGAGGACGCTCCCGAGCCAGTCGCCGTAGGACGCAATCACGTCCGGCGTATCGACAACTCCCTCCGTGCGCCGGTCTGTCAGCCGCTCTGCGTCCTCTCGCATCGCCTGCCCGAGCAGACGTGCCGTCACGTCGGCACGACCGTCTCGATCGTGCCCAATCCAAAGGGCAAAGGCATCCCGCTCGAACGCCGCCCGCAGCTGTTCTTCGACCGAGCCCACGGCGGTGGTGTCCTCGAGGCCTGCAACCTCCACCACGTACTGCTCGCTCACCGGTGCCGGCATCAGCGCAAAGACCAGATGGACCGCGAAGGTGATTGCCAGAATCAACGTCGCTGTGACCAGCACGCCGTCGATGGCGACGAAGCGGAGCAGCGAGGTGACAAAGCGCACGCGCGCGCCCCTGCCTACCCGATCAATGCCAGCAGGGGCGGCAACAGCGGACCGACGGTACCGTAGGTCGGCAGAGTCCACTCCACAGACTGGAAGCTGAGGATCAGCAGCATTATGAACAGGAGCCCGAGTCGGACCGAGGTCACCCGCGATGATCGGACCGCGGCCCGCTCCATCTTCTCCTTGCGCGCGAGGTTGATGATGCCGACGATTAATACGATGGCAGCAAGCGGGAAAAAAACCAGCGCGATGGCGTTGATCCTGAAGAAATTTCTCGACAGACGTGCGCGATGAGTGAAATCGAGCTCGTTGTCGATGATTCCGCTCAGCTCTCGGAGGCCCTCGCCTCGTTCGCTCGTGAGCTTGCTGGTTGCGAGGTTCGTTCTGCCCTCGATGAAGTCTTCGTTCAACCGTGCGGCCTGGTCGAAAGCGGTTCGGGCCGCAGTCCGATTCTGCGTCGCGAGCAGAACTCCCCTGTCGTTGATGGCCTGCACGTTGTCCGGTTCGAGGCGTAACAGAGCTTCGGCCTCCTCGATCGCAGCTATCGGGTCTGAGGCGCGGTAGATCCGGGACAGGAGGACGTAGGGATGCCGACCTTCCTGTGGGACCTCCGCCGGCATTGCCTGCGAAGGTCGGCCCCGATAGATCTCGATCAATGCCTTCACAGCATTGGAGGCGGCGGCGTCGACGCCGAGGCGATCGGCCGTCTCGAGATTCTGCCTCGCGCGGTAGAACAGCACGTTGACCTTGTCGGGGTTGGCTACCGTGTCGCCGGTGAGGCCGAACGCGTTGTGCAGGGTGTCGTCGCGCAAGAACCGACCGATGCCCGCCAGGGCGACAGCACGGTGCAGGTAAAGGTCGCCGTAGGCCGGATCGAATTCGATGGCTTGATTGATGTCGTTGATCGCTCGAGTCAGGCTCCGCAGATCGGCTTTTCGAATACCCCGTGTCGCCTCGTCGAGGAAGGCATTGGCAAGGGTGCGCGCTTCGGGATCGAACTCCGGTGGAGGATCCGAAACCTCGAGCACGCCGCCCAGCTCCTCGAGATAGCTGATGTAGTTCCCCTCGAGGCGAAAGGTGACGGTGCGGTCGATCTGCTCGACCGCGTCGGCGGGAACGTAGCCGATAGAACGCCGGCTGAAGGCCACCCGGTAGAAGATGCCCTCCTGCGAGTTCACCTCCTCGATCATCGGGAATATCTCACCAGCGCCCACCGTCGTCAGCTGGTACTGGTCTTGAACGCTCGGCAGGCGGGAGATGCGCGTTTCGACCGCGGTCTCGACATGACTCTCGACCGAGAAGACAAGCTCGGTCTCGGAAATCGCGCTGACCCTGAACTTTTTGCGATAGGGTAAGAAGCCCGCGATGCCGGCAGCCATCACCATGAGCACCAGAAAGACCGAAACTCTCTTGTAAGTCGCAGCATCGAACTCAAAGTGCGCCTTCCGTCTTCCGAGCATGATGCCGACCGGATCTCTCCTCCTGTCCCACAGCGCGATGCCCGCAGCTTTTGCGTGGTAGTAGTCGAACACCTCCTTGAGAATCGCCAGGCTCATGAATGCGGCAACGAGCAGCAGGATCATCAGGAAGCCGACATGGGAGTTGAAGGTGCGGGGAGCGAGATATGTGAAAACACCGACCAGCCCGAGGAACGCCAGGGGACAGATGACCAAGGTGAAGAGCGGCGCCCAGATGCGGTGAAGGAGCGCCTTTCGGAAGTCCAGGATCTTCTCCAGGGCTTTGATGTAGAGGGCGAAAATCGGCCCATACCACCCGAGCGTCCAGCGGAATAGGACCTTCGGGGGAAAGACCACGAAGAGCGGTGGAAAGAGGAACGGCAGGAGGGCCAGGGCGTTGAACACGACGAATCCCGCCACCGTGTAGACATAGGCCGGCTGAACGTTCGAGATCGTGGGATCACGCCGCACGAACTCGAACCCGGCGATCTTCCACTTCGAACCGTCTTTCTCGAAGGTGAAGCGGTAGAGCCGGGCCTCGTCGAGACGGAGGTCTCCGTGCTCGCGGCTGACCATGGTGGTGGCGATCGCGGAACGACCGTCCTTGTCGAACTCGACCGCGGCCAGGAAGCGACCCAGACCCGGGACGAAGCGCCGGAAGTGACCGGGCCACGGCATCCCGGCGCCGGCCACGGAGGCGACCGTGGAGGCATCGGCGTGAAGCGAAATGAAGGGCGTCGCTTCGAACCGATTAGCGATGAAATTGCCTCGCGCCTCGGGCGTGAAGAGATCGCTGAACGCGTCGAACCGTGCTTGGTCGGGAGCGTTGTCGCCGTCCTCGACGTACTTGAAGAACTTGGCTATGGATGGGTACCAGTCTCTGCGCGGCAAGACCCGACTCCGTGTTGCGTAGCTCCACACCACGACGCTCACCGTCGCGACGATCAGCAGGAGGGCCAGCCGCGCGAGTTTTTCTCGGCGTGTCATCATCCTAGGGCTCCTCCCACAGGCGATCGACGTTCTCGGTCTCGACCAGCTTCCAAAAGCCGTCCACCGACAAATCGGAGGCGTTCTCCCAATCCCTCCGACCGAGAGTGACCGTCGGATCGGGCTGTCGATCGCTGAAATGCAGCACGAGCCGGCACGAATCGACCACCGGGACTCGCTCGAGCACGGTCACCGCGAGGATCTGGAAGAGGAGACGGTCGGCGGTGGGGAGATACAGCCGGTCCGGGGCGTCGGATACATCGAGGTGAAGATAGAGGCGGCCCTCGACATGGTCGAGAAGATAGGCGTCGGCGTCCCGCAGAGCGATCCGTGGAGCTCCGGGAAGGTCGTACGCGGACGCCACCCGCTCGCGTTCCCTTTCGTACATCGCCAACAGGGACTGTATCTCGGCCCCAACGCGCTCCTCGGGCGTTGGGGCCGCGTCCTCGATCGCTTCCAGCTCGGCCGGCGAGAGCAGATCACGCGCTTGCTCGAAGATCTCCACCGAGCCGCCATATATCCAGCCGACCCGATTGCGGTAGGGAATCTGATAGAACGGCTGCGGCAGCTCGGCAGCAAGCTCGCGAAGCAACGGGAACTCGTCGCCTGACTGGGTGTGGCCGATCAGGAAATGATCGTCGATCACCGGGCGACTGAAGACCGAGGGTCTCTCCCCGGTGACACGCACGAAGGCGACCTCCTGCGCAGCCGCCACCAATGATTGAAACAGAGCGACCATCAGCACCGCGACCCGCACTGTTTCTGTTCTCATGTCACTCCTGATCTTCGCGATCCCAGCGTTCCACCGTGGCGAAACCGACCTCCGGGTGGATCGATACGTTTCGGAGGTCGCTGTCCATATAGGCTCGACGAGTGGTCGTGAACAGGAAGCAGGCCGGGGACAACTCTTCGATCCGAACGTGGACCTGCTTGCTGATCATCTCGAGCTCATCCAGCGCGAAGGTCTTGCCGTAGCTCTGAAGCAACGCCGCCAGGCGCGAATCGGCGATGCCGAAAACATTGTTGTCGCCAAAGAGGGAACGGAAATCATAGAGGTGGTTGAGCCCGGTGAACTCGACGAACGCGACCTCATAGTCACGTTCGCGCATGGCGCGGTCGAAGCTGACCTGGTTCTGATCGTCGATTTGGACCTCGATGCCTACTTCCTTCAGCATCTGGGCGTAGGACTGGGCGAGCCGGCGCGCTCCCTCGCCCTGGAGCTCGCTCGAGAGGGTCAGCGTAAACTCTTTTCCGCCTTGCCCTGCCAGGAGGGATCTGGCGCGCGCGATCGAGTAGGCATGCGAGTCGCGATAGGCCTGCGGATCTCGTTGTACGAACTCGTAGTTGTGCGGATAAATGCTGGTGTTGATGAAGTCCTGGCTGTCGCGGAGCCCCGTAAAGGTAGCGAAAAGTCCGTTTTTGTCGGTTGCCGCATTGACCCCCGCGCGGAAACGGGCGCTGTTGAGCGGCGTTCTCCTGGTGTTGTAGATCAGGGCGGTGAAGCCGTACGGCGTGTAGTCCATCGGACGCACCGGGGCCTCTCCAAGCTCGCCATAGAAGTGCGGCCGCACGTCAAACAGCAGATCGATGGCGCCCTCGGAGAGTGCCTTGACTGCCAGCTCCGGTGCTTCGATGCGCTGCAGCACGAGCTTCGGTACCTTCGGAGGACCGAGGAAGTAGTTGTCGTTGCGCTCGAGCTCGACGCGGTTCCCCCGGCGTCCGGCAATCCGGTACGGACCGGTGCCGACGGGGGCGTAGTTGAAGTCGTTGACGACGCCACTCTCCTCCCTGAGGTCGAGCGGCAGCTTGCCCTCCTCGCCGCGGGTCCCATCGAAGATTCGCGGCAAAACCTTGAAGGTGGAAAGGATTTCATTGAGAGCCTCTTCGCTGCGCTCCACCTTGAGTGTCAGGTGAATCTCGTCCTCGTCCACCTTGTAGATTTCCTCCACCAACGAGTCGAGCCAACCGACGATGGGCGAGTGGCTGGCGTGCAGCGCATCCCAGGTAAAAAGCACGTCGTCGGCGGTGAACGGAATGCCGTTGTGCCACATTGCGCCCTCCGCCAACTTGAGCGTGATCTCCCGGCGTCGCGTCGCGCCCTCCTCCTGGAAGCGCTGGCACAAACCCTTGCTGTACAACGCGCGCCCGGTACTGCTGATCACCGTGCGATTGATCAGACCGTCGAAGACCAGCTCGGAGATGTAGACCGACTCCTCGGTTGTCGAGAGGATCGGAATCAGCGAGTCCGGCTCGCGGGGCAACGAAAAGACCAGCGCGGACTCTGCCGTGGGCGCCGTCCCCGGCCAGAAAAACCACCCGGCGACGAGAACCGCGATGACTACCGAGGATATAAGTACAATTCGCATTCGAACTCCTCAGTGCTTGACTGTTTGTTGAGCAGAGTCACCTCGACCCGAGTCTTGGGCGTGAGCTTTTCCGCGTAGTAGCGCATGTATCTCTTGTCACTGTCCGAGAATGTCTTGAACCCCTGAGCAATGACGAGCCCTGCTCCCTCGGCGCGAAAACCCATCGGCACCAACACCTCGAGATCACCATAGCCGGGCATCTCGGTACCGAAGCAATAGACGATCCTCTCGCCGATCTTCAAACTGCCGCGCATGGTGCGCCCGTCCCCCTGGGCCCGGGTGGCCCGTAGCACTCCCAGCGATTCGCATTCGCTGTCGCCTGTGCTGCGCGATGCGGATGCCTGGATCGATCGGATCCTGTCCTGTGCCTGCCGGTACTCGTTTTCCGTGCACGGTACAACCCGCTGGAAAAAGGTCAGGGCCTGGTCGTTGCGCCGCTCGGCGAGGTGCGTAAGTCCTTCCCTGTAGGCAGCTCGCGACATTTCCATGCGCTTATCGATCACGGTGATGAGGACCCTGGCCTTTTCGAACTGCCCCGGAGTTTGATCGCCGATCCGTTCGAGCTCCGCACGTGCATCTTCGCAATTCCCGTCCTCGTAGAGGCGTTTTCCGTTCGCGAGATTCGTCTCCGCCTCCTCGATCGCAGGGCTTACGATTGGCGGCGTCGGGGTTGGCGGCACCGGAGTCGGAGGCACCGCAGTCGGGGGTACTGCAGTCGGATGGACCGGCCGGGGGGTGGGTGGGTGCGGCGTCGGCGCCATGGTTACGACCGGCGGCGGATGCTGCGTTACCGTCTCCACCGACGGGGTGGCCTGACGCTGCACCGTCCGGCTCGGGATGGGAGTGGCTCGCGGCGGTGCCGATGGGGAGGTCCCAGTGCCTCCCGCTGCGATGTCGACACGTGGCGGCGCGGCCACCGTGGAGGTGGCGGTCGCCATCGCGAGCATTCGGCTCCGCATGAGATCGTCGACAGCTTCGATCCAATCGTGCAGCTCGTCGATCTTCGTGTCGGGCAGCAAACCGCGCCACGCATCGAGCTGAGTTTCGGCGCCGGAACGGGCCGCATCGAGCGCGTCGAGCCCACCCTGTTCGGCTTCGCCCGGGCCTTTTGCCTGTGCGAGGACTTCGTCGACAGCCTCGAACCCGCCCAATGCTCGGATCCAGTAGCGGGTCAGCAGATGCTTGCCCATCCGATTCAGCGCAGCGTCTGAAGGCTGTTCTCCAGTGACCATCGGACGAATGACCTCGAGCGATGCGGCGATGACTGATTGCAGGTACGCCTCGTCGAATTCGCTGTTCCCTGACTCGGTCGCAGCCCGATTCGTTCCGCACGCAGGACCTTCGCTCAGGAGCAGAGTGGGAAAGGCGATGTTTTCCCGGTTGAGAAGGAAAGGGTCGCAGTCGGGATCGTAGGCATCCTCCTCCAGGAGCCATCGGGGTGGTTCATCGCGATCCAAATCGGCTCCCGGCAGCCACGTCCGGTCGATCGTCACTGCGGCCCACTCGCCGAGCCACGTGGCGTGGGAGTCGGGAGGCGCCACCAGGTGCAGCACCGATGAGAGCCCTTGACCCATTCCAACGTCTCCCAACCCGAAGGCAGCGACCGGTGCGAGATCGTTGACGGCTACGAACGAACGCACCGAGGCGGGATCGGAGGACCAGAGGAAGATCACCGGGCGTACCAGCTCCAAGCTGTCCGACTCCGTCAACGCGGCCAGGGCGTCGGCAATTTCGAGCAGCACCGCGGCGCCGCCAACCGTCACAATCTCTCGTCCGACGCCGAAATCAGAAAACAGCAGCAACGGCGGAGCATTCCTCGCCTCGTCCACCTCGACGGGAGGAAGCAGCCGGGCCGACACCGCCTGGACTTCTGCCTCGCGGAGATCGATTTCGATGTCGACGGCAAGCCGGATTTGCTGTCCGCGCAATATCGCCCTGCGCATGTCGAGAGCGGTCCCCTGCATCACAGTCATCGCGAATGTATCGGGTTTGGCTCGGTCGCTTCTCTCGTCAACGAAGCTCCGGCTTGGGAGCTGCTCGGGATCGAGGATTCCACGCTCGAGCTCATCCTCGAAGTACGAGATGACACCCAGAGCATTGCGCTCGAGCACCGCCTCGCGATATACCTCGGGGAGCTCTCCCGAGGCGAGTGCGATTTTTCCCGCAACATCGATGCCGAGGTACGAGTCGGGTTCGACCCCGGTCCCGACATCGACAACCTCGGCTTCCAGCCGCACCGTCGAGCTGGGGCGGGCGACGCATCCGGGTGAGGTCTCGAGGCTCACCAGCTCGGTTCCCGCCGCTGGGTCGGAAAGAACGGCGCGCAGGGGGCGCCACGTTAAAAGCGGCCGGCCCGGAAAGTGCTCACCGGAAGCGGCTGACAGATCGTCGAGGCGCAGATCCTCTACCCCGATCAGCTCGAGCCGGCCCACCATGTAGCCGGCGAGACCGTCCCACCGCTTGCCGTCGTCCGCGTCGCCATACACCATCAGCTGGTTCGCGTGCTCGGCGGCCGCGGTTCCGGAGCCCGCGACAACGGCCGCCTGCCAAGGAGCGCCCTGGTCGGCGCCGTGACAGGGCGCGACCATCGCGACGCCGACGATCATCGTCAGCAGCACCACAGACCGTTTTGGCCTCATTTTTTGACCCCCAAATCGGGAAATGCGTGGCTCAGATTTTTTCACGATAAGCCCTGACCCGTTCGCCCTTGAAATGGAAGAGATAAAGCTGATGGAGGATGCTCCACAGGGCCAATGATCCAAAAAGGGTCATGAAGCCGACCATGGCGATCAGCACCCATCGCCACACCCCGAGACGATGCCACCAGTTCTCCTCGCGGGGCGTGCCCGGGCGGCTCTCCAGCTCCTCGATCGCCTGGCTCGCATTTTCGAGCTCCTGCTCGAGGAGGGCGACCTCGGTCTGGGCGGTCGCCAGCTCACTCAACAGTCTCTGGCTCTCCTCGCGCGTGGCGTCATCCTGCGCCTGCCCGGCGGACATGGCATCGATGATGTCGAGATTCAGCGCCGCCTCCTGCTCGGCCTTGAGCGCTCTTGTTCTGGCCGCTTCCAGGTCCGCAGTCAGCCCGTCGATGGTCTTTCCCTGGCTTTCGATCAAATCGTCCTTGACGATCTGGTTCTCGATCGCGATTCCCACGAGCTCGTTCTCGGCCCTGGTGTCCTCCAGCTCCTCGGCCATGCGGTCGAGCTTTTCAACCAGATCTGCAGGAAGGCTTCCCACGTTGATCACCACGACCATGACCAGAATGAAGGTCAGGGCGCCAACCGTGCACGCCAGAATGTCGAGAAACGAGAAATTGAAAATGTTGATCTCTCGATTGCGTCGTGCCCGTGCCATCTTCAGTCCCCGATGTTGTATATGCGGCGTAGAGTTTCGATGTAGCGCTCGGTGATCTCGTTGAACTGCCCGATCGTCTTCTGCAGCTGTTCCTGGATTTCGCGGGTCGCCTGCAGGCTCTCTGCGATCTGCTTCCCTGCACCCATGGCCGAGGCGTTTTCCCCCAGCGAGGTTCGCAGCTGCTCGAGCTCGCGGTTGTGCGACTCCTCGATCTCCTTCAGCTGTTGGAGGACCTCGCCCAGGCCTTCGCTGCCATCAGATCCTCCCCCGGCCCCATCGTAAAGACCGGGACCGCCCCTCGGGTCCGGCATCGGCGCGGCCGTCTCACTCGAGCCGCCGACTGCGATCTCCTCCATGACCCACTGGTGGATGATCGCCAGCGTGTCCTCCTCGCGTTTCTGGACGACCGCGAAAGCAAGCATCATGATTGCGCTCATCACGAGGGCGATGAGGGTGGTTTCGAAGGCGACGCCGAGACTCGCGGTGATGCCTCCCATCTGGCCTTTGATAGCGGTCAAGTTCTCCGAGCCCTGGACGATGGTATCGAAGTTGCCGATCGCCGACGCTATGCCGACGACCGTGCCGACAAACCCGAGAATCGGCACCGCCCAGATGAGGAACTTGACGATGAAGTAGCTGGACTCGGCGACCTGCGCATCGGTGTCAGCCTGGTCCGTCATGGCAGCGCCGATCTCGGTAGCGCCGGCGCCGCTCGCGATCTCGGAGATCGCTCTCCGCAGCCGGGCGGTCACGAGAAGGTCCTGGTCGCTGCCCTTGGTGCCGGCGAACGCATTCTGCGCCTGCTCTTCGGCCGCAGCCGGGTTCTGCCGCATGTCCTTGGCGACTTTCATCAACTGTTGCGTGGGCTCGGACTTGAGAGCCGCCGCCTCGATTCGGACCCGATACTGCTTCAGTGCCAGCAGGGCCAGGCAGAGGAAGAAAAAGAAGGTGCACAGGTAGGGGATGGGGCCCCTCTCGTAGAACAGGGTGTAGAGGTAGCTGCCTTCGAGAGATCTCAGGGCTGCATACCAGGCGACCGACAGTACGAGGGCAGTCCCGGAGCCGACCCACAGATTGATGTCGCGCTTTCTGAACTGTTTGCCGATGGCCTGGGCACGATCCGTCACACCGGCCATCATCGAAGCGCCGCGTATCTCCGTTTCCATCTCTCACCTCCGAGGTCTAGTCACGAACACACCGGAATCCGACATCGTCATGGTACTCGCCTCCATCTCGGAAGACCCGGAAAAAGGGCAGGCCGTAGATCTCGCATGACTGTTGGTGACTGCCGCCCATGGTTGCACAGCCGCCGTGCTTGAGCTCGTCAACCCACTCCGCGACGTTGCCGCACAGGTCCCAGATGCCCTCTGCACTGCGTCCACCTTTGAACTCGAAGACCGGCGTTGTTCGACCACGGTTCGCCTCCGCGGTGTTGCACTGCAGGTTGTCAAAGGTGTTGCCGAACGGGTAGTAGCGGCCGCCTTGACCGCGACAGGCGCGTTCGTACTCCTCAGCCCGGGGCAGCCGACCGCCCGCCCAGCGGCAGTACTGCCGCGCGTCGTCAACGGATACTCCTGTGACCGGATGCAGGGCCAGGTCGGCAGGGAACGGCTCGTCGTTCCCCTCCTGCCATCCCTCCGGAATCCGATGCTCCGTTTCGAGCATGAATTTCAGGTACTGAGCATTGGTCACCGGGTGGGCGCAGATTTCGTAGGCCGGCAGAGCCCTTTTTGCGTGCTCGTACTGAGTCAACTTGCCGATCGATCCGCCGCTGAGGCCGAACTTCCGGACCAGGGTCTCGGCAAAAACTTGCTCGCACCCGCTCCAGAACTCGCCGGCGGGGATCTGGATCCAGGTGCCGTGCACGTCGGGCGCAGCTGCGGCGGGCGCGGAGGCGACCCTGAAACCCACGTCGTCGCTATCGCGATCGTTGTTGGGAACGTAGTAGTTGAAGAATGTCGCCCCTTGCCAGCGTCCGTCCGACCGGAACGACCCGCCGATCGCGATCTTGCCGTGTCTCTTCGACCCTGAATCGGTGAGTTCCCACACATTTCCCGTCATCTGCAGGGCCCCGCACGGGCTTGCCGATTCAGGATATCGATCGACCGGAATAATCCGACCTTCATCGGATTGTTCCGTGTTGCAGCGTGCCGGATCGAAGTCGTTACCCCACGGGTAGAGCTGCACCCTGCCCCCGCGGGCGGCGTGCTCCCACTCGAATACTGTCGGCAGTCGTACGTCGCCCCGCCAGCGGCAGTAGGCCATAGCGTCGTCCCACGAAACGCCGGTGACCGGGTGATCGTCGCACCCCGGGCTGCGTTCAAACGGCAACCCGGTCCGCCGGTCGTAGTCGGTGGCTTCCACGAAATCGCGGAACTCTGCACGAGTGACGGTGTGCCTCGCTACCGCGAACGGTTCCAGATCGACGAATCGCTGTGGGCTGCTCTCCTTCAGGTGCCGTACACGCCGCTCATCGATCCCGAGGCTGCTACAAATGAGATTGACGGTCGCCTCGCTGATTCCGGTTTCGCTCGAGCCGCCGGCCAACGCGAGGAAGCCCGGTTGAACGAATGTTTCGGCCGTAGGCACTTTGAGGGGCTGTGGAATCGTCGGATCTTCGCCCGCGGGGATGTGGTCAGGTTTTCGAGCACCCAGCTGCGAGAACTCGGGATCTTGAGGCACGACACTTCCCGTAACGGGCACGCTCTCGTGCAGAGCGCCTCCGCACAGCGAGCACCGGTCACGCGCGACGAGCGGAATGAAGCCGCATTCGCGGCACAGCATCCTGGAATCGCCCGCATACTGCTCCAGCAGCTCGCCGAGGCGGTGTCGAATCTCGGTAAAGGTCGGAGGCCGATCCTCGCGATCAGGCTCGATGCACTGCTTGAAAAAATCGGCCAATGCCTGCCCACGCGGCCCCAAGGTCGGCCGCTCCACTCCCTCCGGGCAGCCGAAAATCGCCCAGCGGAATGTCAGCCCGAAGGAATAGATATCGGCGCGCACATCGAGCGCCGCTCGCTGCTCCGGTGAGTAGGCGAGCCGCTGCTCTGGAGACATGAAGTACTCCTTGCCCATCACGTAGAACTGCGAGTTCGGGTTGAGGACGCCGGTCATGGCCAGGCCGAAGTCATTGACCTTGAGAGTGTTGCCGGCCTTGGAGATGAGCACGTTGTCGTGGCTGACGTCGCGGTGGATGATGGGCCGTCCCTCGAGGATAGCGGCCTCCATGCCGGTACAGAAGTCCATCGCGTACCGAATTGCCTGTAGACAGTCGATTCTCTTCTCGCGCTCGAGGAAGGCCTTGAGGTTAACCCCGTCGATAAACTCCAGGATCAGGTAGGGATCGCTTTGGAAATCGGGAAAGAACTCGATCGCCTCGACGATGTTGGGGCTGCGCGGCAAGCGAGTCCAGATGGTCGCTTCCTTCGAGAAACGGTCGTGCATCATCGGGTACTCGGACTGGTCCTTCCAGTGTTCGCGAATCGCCTTGATGGCAACCTCACGCCTGGTGACCTTGTGGAAGGCGTGGTACACCTCGCCCATGCCACCTGCACCGAGAAAACGCTCAATGGTGTAGTGGTAGCAGACCTCGTCTTCCGCGTTCCACTTCATGAAGACCCTCCGACGCAGCGCCGCCCGACTTCCGATCGGACGTCTCGATTCGCTGCGTTCTCACGTGGCAGAGGAGGAAGGGCCTGAGTGCCAAGGGTCGCGGAGGGGTGGTTGCCTCGTGCTCTCATACTCACTCGAAACTCTCGGTCGATGGTTGAGATAATAACTCACCCGAGGGTGCAATAGTAACGGCGAAGCCGGCATCGATTCGCCGGTGAGCGCCTTGCTACACGACGAAACCCTCAGTTGACCGTTGCCACCATGTTCCTTGTCAACTTTGAGATATGGGAGTACGGTTGATGGAAATGATTGAAAGAAAGAAGCCGAGGGTTGGTCAGGCGTTGCGGCCGGTTGCGCTCTTGCTTCGCCGCGGGATGCGGCATCCTCTTCCGACGGCGACGGCGCTCTTCTTTCTCGTCGCCGGGTCGATGTCTGTCATCTTCTACTTTTTCGAGGTCCGAGCCGGCTCTCCCGCTCCCTACGACACATACCTCGGCACGGTCAAAGGGATCCTCATTCTGGTGCTCAGCGGGTTCGACATTGAACCGCCAACGTCAGTCGGTGCCTTCATCTGCGGCTACCTGCTGATGGCGAGTGGAATTGTCTACATCGGCCTTTTCACAGCCATCGTCGCCGGAAGCTTCGTTGAGTTCCGACTGAGGAGAGGTATCACTGTGGGAAAGATCAACTTCAGCGATCACATCCTTCTCTGCGGCTGGGTCAGACATTCGGCGCAGATTGTCGACCAGCTGTTCGCACCGGATTTAAAGGTGCACTCGCCGGTTGTGATGATTAGCCCGGACGCCGAGGAAGCGCCGAGAGACTACCCTCTGCTCAGGGTCATTCGAGGCGACCCGACGGAGACCGCGGTGCTGGAGCAGGCAAACGCGAGAGAGGCAAGGGCCGCCATCGTTCTGGCGAACCATGACTCCGATCCGAGCAATGCCGACGCTCGAACCTTGCTCATCGCACTTGCGATCGAGACGCTCCAGCCCGACATATACTCCTGCGTTGAGGTCCTGAATCCGCAGAACGCCATTCACTTTCACCGCGCAAACGTGGACGAGGTCATCTCGGTCACGGATATCGGCAACTCCCTCATCGTTCAGGCGGCCCTCAATCCAGGGATCTCTCGTTTCATCAGCGGCATACTCACATTCGGAGACGGCGACGAGCTGTATCGAATCCCAACACCAACGGCGTTCATTGGCCGCACCTTTCTCGAGCTGTCGAAATGGCTCATCAGTGAGCACAACATGGTGCTTGTCGGGACCTGCTCGGACGGTTCAGATTCTAACGTCCGGTCCAAGCTGGGCCAATTGCGTTTCAACGAGGGGGACATGGTCTTCGTCCTCGCCGAGGACCAGCCTGGAAATCTGGATTGACCCTGTCGTGCGGCGTTTCGACAGCATCGTGAACTGACGCTTGCTGACGGAGCAATGACGGAGATAGTGGTTGTTCAGTATCGGTGCGGAATGCTTGTCTCTCGAGTGAGCTCCTTAGAGCACGCGATCGTCAGCTCGTTGATCCGAGAAAAGCACAGTCTCACGAAGAGGAATGCTCAATCCCGGCACGAGGCCGGATCACACCATGCAGATGGTCTCTACGACTGCCCGAAAGACTTGGCGACGACCCCTAAGTCGATTTCGAAAAGACCGGTCAGGAAAATCAACACTTTCTTTTCTTCGTCGCTGACCTTGTCCCCGAGACCCAGGAATCCACCACCGGAGGCTCTGGCAATGTTCCCTCCTGAGATGATCAGGCTTCCCAGAAACCTGCTGTATTCCTCGTCAGACAGCGCCTGCTTCAGATACGATTTTGCGTTGTTGAGGCGCGGCTCGACCATACTGACCTCGAAGGACTTTTTCAGAACCTCCTGCCAATTGGACACCGCGACGTCCAGCATCAATTCACGGTGCAGCGGATCTTTGAACGTTGGAGCCTTCGTCAGCTCCTCGGCCACTTGCGCCACCTCTTTCTGATCTATCTCGCCGTCCGCAGCAGCAACCATGTTGAACACGATAAAGGGAAGAACCTTCAGCTCCTCCCAGTCCCCTGGAGAGAATTTCTCTTTCATAGCTCCAACCTTTCTGCGAAGGCACTCGGTGTGCCGGAGTCGCCACGAGACCGTCAGGGCTAGGAGGCTTTTCCCGCTCCGCTCGGATGCTACCACAGTTTCCAGAGACCCGATCCCACTCCGGGGAAGGTTCGCGCGCCTCGGAGGGCGTACCCGAGCCGCTGACAATCGTCGATGTTTCTGTCGGCCTCGGCCACTGCGGAGCTGACGATACGAACCTCTTTTTGTTTCACCTCACCCTGCCGCGGAGCGCTAGACAGCGCCGTCGTCAAGTGCCACCGGCGTGACGAACCATTCAGGTTTTACCGTGAGCAGCGAGCAGGGAGCCTGATGTAGTACCGCCTCCGCCGTATTGCCGATCAACACACCTTCGACTCCAACGCGACCCATTGACCCTATGACGATCAAATCCGCTTTGTGGCCTCTCGCGAATTCAGAAACTGCAGGACCGGATTCTCCTCGCACCAACCTCACGTTGTCTGCGAGCCCTGGGAGCCCTGCCTCTTCGAGAAAACAAAGCAGCCTCTTCCGAACGGCCTCCTCAATCCCTATCGCCGCCTGCCGGAGCGGCTCGCTGCTCATCCCGAGGCGAGGGAGGCTGTAGCCCTTCTCGTCCCAGACGTGAAGCAGGAGGAGTTCGGCACCGTGTTGGTCGGCCTCGCGGCGGGCAATCTCCACGAGATCTCGGTTGAATTGGATGCTCTCACTGCTTTCGGGGTTCGGGCTGATCGCGGCAAGGACCCTTTTCAAGTGAAGTTGCGCCCCCGGTTTCACCAGCCAGACCGGGCACGGGCATTTTCGCACCAGGTGGGTGGCCGTTGAACCGAAAGGCGAGGCGAGAATGCCCCGATCTGCCTCGCCAGTCTTGACGACCAGATCGTGTTGGTGGCGCAATACCTCTCGGATGATCTCGATCCATGGGCTGCCGCGAGACACCTTTACTTCGACATGAATCGATTCGGCGCAAAGGGTTTTCACCTTCTCTCTCAACACCGTCATTCGTTGATCAACCAGCTTGGCCACTACCTCCTCATCGAATCCTGAGGCCAGTCGGGCTTGCCATGAGGGCTCCCGCTGCACATCGATCGCCGTAAGGTGGGTATCGTGCCCGCGTGCCATCCGAGCAGCAAACTCGAGTGCGGCATGGTCATCACGATCGACGTTGAAGTAACACAGGATGCTTCGAATGCTACTCATGTCCGCCACCGTCCTTCCTGATCCATGTTGCGGCAAAAAGTTCTGTCAGACCGCCGCTGAAACGAGAATCTGCACAACACAGAACGGTCCTTCCCCGAACGCATTTAGGCTCCCTGTTTCTTGGTGATCTCGATTCGGATCCCAGAATCCAACAGATCGGTTTCCGTCTGAGCGTTCCATCTGCTGGCCCTCACGAGCGGGCGCTGAAGTCAAAGTACCAGCGCAGGGCAGCGACGAGAATGAGCAAAAAGCCCTCGAATCGGGAGATGCGCCAGCCGGTCCGCATGAAAAAAAGCAGGAGGAGGACCATGCCGCAGAGGGCCGCCAGCGAGATGCGGGCTATCGGATCGACGCCGATAGGCGTCAGCGTGCCTGCCACGCCAAGCACTCCCAGGAGGTTGAAGATGTCCGAGCCAATGACGTTGCCCGCACTCATCGCGAACCTGCCCTTCATGACACCCACAAGACTGGTGGCGAATTCAGGGACCGATGTCCCCGCAGCGACAACCGTGACACCGATGACCCACTCGCTGACTCCGAAATAGCGAGCGACCTCCGTAGCTGAAACCACAAGAAGGTGAGACCCACCGATGATGAAGACGAAACCCAACAGAAGCAACCCACAGGTCGCGATCAGGGGCCACTGGACGGTCTCCTCGACCGCCTGATCCGGAAGATCGTCGTCCTGTCGACCCATCACCAGGTAACCGAGATAGATAACTAACAATGTGGCAAGAAGGATACCTTCGGGTCTGTCGAGTCTTAAGTTGTGGCCGATCATTAATAGGAGCAGGAGCGTCGTGCCACCGAGGACAACGACGGAGTTCCGCCAAAGGGAGCGGCTAACGGGTATCGCCCGTACCATGGCGCAGCCGCCGAGAATGAATCCAAGGTTGAAGATGTTCGAGCCGACGATGTTCCCAATCGAGATGTCCCCCTGGCCTTTGAATGCCGCGATGATTGTGACCGCGAACTCGGGCGCGGAGGTACCTAGCGCGACGACCGTCAGGCCGATGACCAGCTCTGAGATGCCAAGCCGCCTCGACAATCGCGTGGCAGACTCGACAATCCAATGCGCGCCTGCACTGACGATCGCCATGCTGCAAACTATGATTACTGAGTTCAGCCAGAGCGGCAGCTGCTGGAGGTCCATGCTCATGCGCCACCTCGCGGGTACTCCACAACCTCGACAACAGTGACCCTGGCCGGGCAGTTTTCGGCGCGATGTCCATAGCTAACGCAAGATGGCATCCTGAACTCGCTCACGAAGGATGTCCGCTCGTGGTGGTTGCGTTGGCGCATGCGGTCGGAACAGGAGTCATGGCCGTCCGCGACCACCCCGTAATCGACCTGGCGGCAGGCATCCCAAATCCTGACTCGTGAGGAGCCGCCAAACGGCCCTGCCTCGTCCACGATCTCGAAGCAGGAGCAGGTGGAGAAAACCATTGAGCACAACCGTAACACAGGCACTTCTTGCTCACCTTGTCCCACAAAGGATTGCCCTTCTGCAGCTCCAGTTCATATCCTGATTCGGGTGGAATTCTTGAGTCCTGATCCTCTGCTTGCTGTCACATTTGGACCCGAGTACCTCGAGAATGATGAGGCCGACAATTGATCGGATGTAGATCCGGATGGGGCTTGCCGACCGGTCCCCCGTCAAGGCCGACTCGCAGGAACTCCAGGATTACTGATTACTGGGTGCTGGGTGGGTGGGCGGGAATGCTCTGTACAATGACCTCATGACGGCGAATACCGACGAAGCTCTGGCGGAGCTCGAGGAGCTGTTGGGTCATCGATTCGAAGATCGAGATCTTTTGCAGCGTGCGCTGCGACACGGGTCTGCGGTGACTGCGCAGGAGAGAGGCTCTTATCAGCGGCTCGAGTTCCTCGGCGATGCCGTGATCGGGCACGCGGTGGCGCAGATCCTGTTCGAGGAGTTTCCGGAGGACGATCAGGGGGTGCTGACCCGCAAGCGCGTCCACCTGGTGCGTTCGGAAAGGTTGGCCGAGCGGGCCGCCCTGCTCGGGCT
>Ga0255055_10000586_pt1 | contig 28058 bp, 24 predicted proteins | sample JV7_2_27_MG_FD_188633 | JGI IMG/M metagenome (GOLD analysis project Ga0255055, IMG submission 188633) | Seawater microbial communities from Jervis Inlet, British Columbia, Canada - JV7_2_27 | ecosystem: Environmental > Aquatic > Marine > Inlet | place: Canada: British Columbia | collected...
GGTCAAATCTTGAATTGTGAATTCAGCACATTAAATTTGGCTCTTAACTTCGGGTCTTGCTTCAGCTTTGACTTCGCAGCTTTAACATTGTGGCTAACCGATGAATATGTCACCCCGAACAGTGCACCGATCCTTGCATTGGTCAATCGCCCGGTCTTCCAAATTAAATAGATGAGCAAATCCCGTTGGTCTTTTTCCAAACCCGATAGCCGGCCGGATTTTAATAGGCGACTCAAATCGCAGTTAAGCCTCTTAGCGGCCTTACGGAGAATAATTCCCGGATCAAAACTGCCCGCTAATTGCTTTTGCCCGGGAATCTCACCGTGAGGCTTCTGTGGCAAATAGCGTCTGCGCATCTGCGCGACAAATCTCTTTGACCCCAAAAAACAACCGTGTTGAAAATCCTCCCACAGGCGCTTTTCTTCTTTGGAATAACGCTGGACCTTCTCGCGGTAAAATCGATGCCGCTCTTTGCCTGCAAACTGCGCTAAGATCAACTCTGTTGATAACCAGTCCGGTACCTTCTTACCATATGCATGGGCCCGGTAGCTGCTCCAATGATAGTCCGCCAGTCGTTTGATAATTCCTGCCCTCAGTGGATTGCGATGAATGTAACAGGAAAGTTGCATCACATAGGCGTCATTTTGTACCACTATGCTCTTGTAACGACCTTGAAACAGATGCCCGCTTCTGGCATGCCGATAATTAAAACGACTGCTGTACGTAGCGCCAAACCACTGCATGGCTCTGGTTAAATTAGCACGCTTTGTCCTGATTAAAAGGTGATAGTGATTGCCCATTAACACGTAAGCAAATATGTCGATGACAAAGCGCTCAGACATCTCACCAACTGTATCCAAAAACATGTGGCGGTCGTTGTCATCTATAAAAATATCCCCGCCCTCATTGCCGCGGGATAACAGATGATAAAAGGCCCCTTCATATTCTATTCGCCAGGCTCTAGCCATATTAGCTAACTATTTAATCCAAAACAAAATGTCAATAGTTATTCACTAATCAAGATTTGACCCCCTATTCACAGAAAGTGCCTTAAAAGAAGCTCTGTATTGGTATAGCCAAAAAAAAGATAACGGTGTGATTAATCAATATCAGTTGTATCACGCGAAAGGTCTAATGGACCAAATGAAAGGAAATCTCAATCGCGCAGAGCAGTACTTCAAGGAAGGGGCCACAGTACTTAGAGGAATTCCATATAGGAGATTAGAATTAATAATAAGGGCAGATTTAGTTGAAAATCTAATGCTCCAAGGGCGTTTGCTGGAGACTGAAGCCCTTGCAAGAGAGTTAGTACATGATTTTCGTTTCATCTATAGCAGGTCTGGAGGACAATATTTTATCGGGAGAGCTTTGCTGGTTCTGAGCAGAGTTTTGTTTAAGCAGGGGCGGTATAGCGAAGCAGAATATGTCGCTAAAGCGGCAAATAATATTTATATCAAAGCCCGTGCGGCTTGTTCATCCGTTTTCTTAAATCTTGCGAGGCAAACCGTAGCTAAATGTATGATGGCCCAAAAGCGGTGGAAGGAAGCTATTGCACAGTTTAACGCCATCGATGATGGGATGAAGAACGAGCGTGATGCATTCAAGACACGATTTGGCGGAGATGTGGACTGGTCCATAGCTCTTCTTGCAACAGGGCAGGTTGCCAAGTCCATGGAAAAGCTTGAGACTGGCCTTAAGGTTACATCTGAGCAATTTGGTCAAAACCACTACCGTACGGCTGTCATCCGAGGTCTGATTGCCGCAAACCATGCAGCCATTGGCGATAAAAAAACTGCTTTAGAAGGTTTTTCAGAGGCAGTACCCCAACTTTTGAAGCAGTTCAGAAAGGCTAGGGCCGAGACCTTTACACGATTTTCAAAAGACCCGCATCTTATCCTAATTATTGAAAGCTATATGAATTTACTGGCCGATATCCGTGCCACCCCATTGGAAACAAAGATGGGAATTAATGCAGTGGATTCCTCTTTTACCCTGGTAGACTTTGTGCACGGCCACTCTGTTCAGCGCGTCGTGGCTGCAGTTAGTGCAAGATATGCCGTAAAAAACCCTGAATTGGCTGAACTTATACGCCGCGAACAGGACGCCGGGAAACGCCTTGATGCTCTTTACGGTACACTTACCAATGCTGTAGCGCAGCGAAGAACAGTTAAAAACCCCGAAGTTATCCGATCGCTAAAAGAACAAATTAGTAAGCTGGGCAAGGCTCGTTTGGCATTTATCAAGGAGATCGATTCACGTTTCCCTAAATATGCCCAATTGATTAATCCTGTACCTCCGTCTTTGAAAGAGGCCAAGGTATCATTTAATCCGGGAGAGTCTTTGATATCCATTTACATTGGACGCGATCAATCCTTTGTATGAGCGGTTCCTTATGAGGGGAAGGTGATGTTTACCACCGTTCCTTTGGGTAAAAAAGAAATCGATACCATGGTTGCTCAGATCCGCTCTACCCTTGAACCCAATGCAAAAAAACTTGGCGAAATTCCGCAGTTTGATCTGGAAACTGCATATGCGCTTTTCAAGGCATTTTTTGAACCGGTAAGGGTGGCATGGAAAAATGCAAAAAGCCTCCTGGTGGTTCCTCATGGGGCTCTTAGCTATCTGCCCTTGTCGCTACTGCCAACTGAGAAGATCAAACTCCCGGATGACAAAGACGTATTGTTTGAGAATTATAAACACGTGCCCTGGCTGGTGCACAGCCATGCCGTAACGGTACTTCCCTCGGTTTCAACGCTGATACTTTTACGTGCCATGCCTCAGGGCGATCGCGCGCAGCTTCCTTTTGTGGGATTCGGCGATCCGTATTTTAATGAACAGCAGGCAAAGGCAGCCGCCAAACCGAAAAAGGAGCTTCAAACCGCGTCTTTCAAGCAACCCGGCGATTATGTCCTGCGCGGGTTGTCCATTAAAAGAGTTCAAACCGATCAGCTGGCTTCAGCACCGATTGAGGTGTTGCCCCGTCTGCCGGAAACAGCAGAAGAAATACGCAGTATGGCCCAGGCAATGAATGCGGATCCCAATAGAGATGTGTTTACCGGAGCATAGGCCAATGAGCAGCAAGTCAAGACCATGGATTTATCTGGTTACAAAGTCATTGCCTTTGCTATCCATGGTCTGGCCCCTGGAGATCTCGATGGTCTGTTGCAGCCGGCTTTAGCGCTGTCTTCACCCAGGGTTGCCGGTATCGATGGTGATGGATTTCTGACGATGGAAGAAATCTTCGGTTTATGGTTAAACCCCGATTGGGTGGTTTTGTCGGCTTGCAACACCGCTGCAGGCAGGGAACAAGGTGCCGAAGCTCTCAGTGGGCTTTGCAGAGCATTTTTCTATGCCGGTGCTCAGGCTTTACTGATAACGAATTGGCGAGTTGAGACGAATTCTGCTAAGGCACTCACCACGGATCTGTTTAGAAGGCAGGCACAAAACCCGCTGCTTACGCGGGCTGAGGCTCTGCGGCAATCCAAATTGTCTTTAATCGATGGGGCTGGCCATGTTGATCCGGAATCCGGAAAGGTGTTGTTCGCATATGCGCATCCAATTTTCTGGGCAGCTTTTTCACTTGTTGGGGGTTGAACCAACATCTGTTATATTCTCATATCCCAAATTGACATCAGGCTGAGTTAGTGGCAAGTTACATTTAATTTTGAGACAGACCTGCGAACCCCAGGATGTGGTGGCTGTTATATTCTGTCAAAGTAAGAACCATGGTAAAATATTACGCTCTGATTTTAATGCCACATTAGCGAACTGGGCAGGCAATGTGCAACCCCTTGAGCCAATAGGAGATTTAAATATGGGCCCGTTTCAGCCTTTTGTTATGGAACGCATGATGTCCAAGTTTGAACAGAAAGTTGATTACAATCTATCAGAAAGTGGTGTGCATCCAGTACTCTTAAGTGAGCTATTAGCCGACAATCCGGATATGATTGACCACCTGTTAGCCACTGACCTCAACTATCCTCACGTCAATGGTATTCCTGAACTTCGGCAAAATATTGCGAATTTCCATGATGGCGCGACTCCCAATAATGTGCTGGTCACAGTCGGTGCAATTGAAGCGAATTATAATTCCGTAAGGACCTTGCTCTCGGCAGGTGATGAGATCGTGATTATGCTACCGAACTACATGCAGATCTGGGGCATCGCCAAGAATCACGACTACAGGTTAAATACGTTTCACCTGCGTGAGGATAGGGGCTGGGCGCCAGACCTGGCAGAGCTTGAATCGGTTTTGACACCCAGCACAAGACTCATCGCTGTTTGTAACCCAAACAATCCGACCGGGCGTATGTTAACGGAGTCTGAAATGGACGCAATCGTCGCTTCCGCTGAGCGCGTGGGCGCATGGATCCTATCCGACGAGGTCTACCGGGGGGCTAACCGCGTGTCAGATGAGGAAAATTCCTCGTTCTACGGTCGTTATGATAAAGTCCTGGCAGTTGGAAGCATGAGCAAAGCATACGGGTTGCCGGGATTGCGTATCGGCTGGGTCGTCGGCCCTGTGGATACGATTGACGACATTTGGGCGCGACACGAATATACAACCATCAGCGCCACTATGCTTTCTAACAAACTGGCAGCGATCGCCCTATCGCCGGAAGTGCGACCCCGTTTGCTGCAACGAACACGCAGCTTCATTCGCAGAGGGTATCCGCTCCTGCAAGAATGGATGGATCGCCATACGAACACTTTCACACTAATACCTCCCGATGCGGCCGCAATTGCCTTTATTCGCTATCAGCTAAATGTGAACTCGACGGAGTTAACCGAACGTCTGCGTAAAGAAAAGAGCGTATTAATCGTTCCCGGTGATCATTTCGGCATGGATCATTTTTTACGTATCAGCTTCGGCCTGCCGCACAATTATCTCGTTCCGGCCTTAGACCGAATTCATGATCTAATTATGGAATTGGAAAATACTTTGAGCTTTCAGCCTTGAGCTATGAGCTAAATATTTATGATCGTTTCTTTTCATCCTTTATTTGAAGGGGACAAAAATATCATTTGCGCGGGGCGGCAACCCGGAGCGGATGACCTTGCCGCTATAAGGGCAGCGGCAGCAGTTGTATTACCCCAGGGATGCAGTCAACACCTGTATGAAATGGCCAGAGACAACTGCAAGCATGTATTTCCAAATTATGAGGCCCGATTTAATTATCCCGGAAAAATCGGCCAGATCAAGTTGTTTCGCGAAACTAACACGGCCCATCCCCCGGCTGAATTGTATCCATCGGTCGCTGAATTTAAGCAACATTATGGTGAAACGCCCGGGGATATTTCCTTTGGGCTGCCATGTGTTTTTAAATTCGATTGGGGGGGTGAAGGCGAAACCGTTTATCTGATAAATTCCCGGGACGATCTAAAAGAAGTTTTAGAAAAAGCAGCTGTTTTTGAAAACTCAGGTCAAAAGGGCTTTTTGATGCAAGAATACGTGCCCACCGAAGGCAGGACCCTGCGAGTGATCATCATCGCTCAGGCGATGATTTCATACTGGCGAATACAGCAGAGCACCGACGGGTTTATGTCCAGCGTTTCCAGGGGGGCCCATATCGATACCGCATCACAGCCGGAGCTGCAGAACGCCGCCAGGGCCTTTGTTCATAATTTTTGCGTTATAACCGGCATCGATCTGGCTGGATTTGATGTGATCTTTTCGGTCGAAGAGGAAAACTGTCAGCCGCTTCTGCTTGAAATAAACTATTTTTTCGGCCGCCGGGGCCTTGGTGGTTCGGACGCATACTATGAAATTTTAAAAAATGGAATCAACGCCTGGCTGGCGTATACGCTGAACCGGCAGGATTAACCTTATCCCTGGTTTTCCGGGTGGGGGTAAACGGCTCCGAATGTAGCTCGCCGAAGTCCCCGTCCCTACTTAAGGTTAGGTTAAGCGTCACTACAAATTTCACGCGCTCAGAGGAAACCATAAAATAAAAAACTCTCTGTGCTCTCTGTGAGCTCGAGCGACCAAAGGGAGCGGGTGTGAGATAACCATGAAAAAAAGAAAATCCATACAGCCTTTTGCCTATGATCTGGAAGAAGCGGATCTAAAACGCGAACGCCAAAAAGCCCGGGAGCTCAGAGGGTCTCAGTGGTGGAAACGGCGGGTGGCAAAAGGGGAGTGCCACTACTGCCGGCGCTCAACTCCTTCCAAAGAACTCACCATGGATCATATCATCCCGATCTCTCGCGGCGGGAAAAGCACCAAAGGAAATGTGGCGCCGTGCTGCAAGTCATGCAACACCGCCAAAAAACAACTCCTGCCTATCGAGTGGGAAGAATACCTCCAAACAGCCCGCACAAAGGCAAGTGATCTATAGTGGTTGTCAAAAAAACGTTCCGGTGTTCAAACGTTTTTTTTCTACAATCCCTTATGCCGCAATTCCGTCATTTGGAACATAATTATGGAAAGCGGTATAAAATGACTAAAGCGAATGAACTTGATTGCCCTGACTACACTTGATTTGACAGAGTTGCAAGGCGAGTGAAAACTTCGATTGACAACTATTATGTAAATTCTCTTTCAACCGGCATTATTAAACAGTTCGGTCCTCCGGCTCCTTTGACAAATTCTGATATGTCGATCAAATTGATTTTCAATTCCTGGGAATCAAGGGCATCAATAGCTTCCCTATTTGTATCGCCAACAATCAGGACTCCATCTCCAAGACAAATAATGTTTGCGCTTGAATTCTCATTGTAATTGATGGCGACAATGTCAAATCCATACAATACATCCAGGGGTACAATATTGGTGCAAACAAGAAGCTTCTCAGGATACACCGGCATCACGACCTTATCCAAATGCAAGATTGAATCGGGTAAGTAAATTCGTCGAATCTCATATCCCATTTTCTCTAAATAATGAGATAGCTGACGGCAGCCTTCCGCATTTGTTCGCTTCGATAATCCAACAAAAGCAATCTGACCCAGGAGAAGTACATCTCCTCCATCAACGGTGCCTGGATAATCGATCTTTCCTACACACCGTTCACCTATTCCGTCGAGATTTGTTGCCATTCAAGCCCCTTCTGCCTGTCGTGTCACAATTCCTGGAAAAAGTTTAATATAACCTTCAGGAGTGCAAATGGCCGAATCTCGCGTGAAAACAGAATTTGGGTGGTTTTTTAATTCAGGCACGTCAATTACATCGCCACCAAAGTCACTTAGCAGCTCTTTTAAACGAGTATGCTGTTTTAATGCTTTTTCTCGGTTGGCCACTTCGTAAATATTGTGCTCCTTCAAATTTCCAATTCCATAGTACTCCCTGTTTGGGGTACAGACGATTACACGTCGCAACCGGTCGGCTTCACTTTTTAACACGGCTTGATTCTTCCTTTTCTTGATTCGCGAATTTGCTCGCAATTTGATAGCATCACGCTCAATTGAAAAGTTACAGATATGGTATTAGGAAGCGCCCGTCACTTTTCAAAAAAAACTTCATATAAAGCTGAAGTCTCTTCTTTTTCAAGCAGGAAAATATCATCTTCCGGGTAATATTTAGCTTTCTCGGGATGCTCCCCGGCAAACTTCTTTACTGATTCCATCGAATCCCAAATGGTTACGAGCAGAAAATGCGCTATTTTATTTTCGTTTCGACGCTGGAAATATAATTTGAGTAAACCGTCAACTGAGCCATAATCTGGTGCTGCTCTCGAAATCATAAATTTCTCATATTCCTCAGCCTTTTCAATAGCTACCTTGCCATGCCACAACCTCATAATTGCCATGGTATTTCCCCTTATAATAAAATATATCGTGATGGTTCAGCTGCTTGTTATGTATCAATGCTCATTTCCGGCATAAATCCACATAGGCACTGTTTTTCCTGCTCGCTCGAAACCCAAAGATTTATAAAACCCAATTGCATCAACATCTGCGGTTAACATTTGCTGATGAAATGACGCATATCTCTGTTGTAAAAGCTCCATCATGGAACGCCCAATCCCTTTTCCTTTATGATCTGGATGTACAAGCATATGTGGATAGTAGACAACCAAACTACCATCAGATATGGCATTTCCAATACCAACAAGTTTTCCTGAAATTCTTGCTGTAACCAAAGAATCTGAATTCTTGAGCGCAGGGATTAATTTCTCGGACTTTTCTGCAGACGACCAACCATTTGCTTTATAAAGCTCAATAATCTCATCAGTTTCAATTTGATCTTCTAAACTTAGCTTCAAATTCATTTGTATCCTTTTATTGTAACCCTCTAATAAGCGGGTAGATCGGTAAGGATTTAGATTTATTAAACAAATCAGCGGCGCTTCTGCCCGGGGCTATTTCTGGTTATGTCCATCGGCTTGTTGAAAACGACAGGTCACCGATTATCTCCTCTCAGCGCATTCCTTGAAGCTCTATCCACAAGTGTAAAAAGCCTATCAATATCATCTTTTTGATTCGATACCTGATGTCCACGCACTTTAACCCATTCACAATCCAACTGATCGATCATTCTATAAAACTCCTGATACAGCTCATAATTGTCGAGGTGTTTATTTTTCTTTGAACGATAATCATTTTGCTCAAACCGATCACGTCTTCCCTGTAACCCCATAATGTTTTGAGAATCCGTATACACAATCACCTTACTCCCCAATGCTTGAATATCGCTCAGCGCCCATAATAATGTCTGCAATTCCAGTTTCGTTGAAGACGTATGCTCAAATCGCCTCACTTTCACGCGCGTCCTCAACAAATCCAACGAAAGTCCACGGTCAGACACAGCGAGGTAAGCCCCATATCCAATATTTGACTGAGTATTCACACTTCCATCCGTAAGTAGCATCAGTTCATCCATAAAAATATTACTTTATTTCATAACAGGTGATTATATAGTTTTTTTCCTTTTGTCTAAATAAAAAACTTCGAGCGCGACTTCGTTTTGTTCCGTCTCTTTTTCACTCCGGATAATTTCCGTTGCGGTTTTCCTATCCACTGCGAGCGGCCTGCACGATTAAGCGCTGGTGATCCGTAGTCAAAAGTTGATAAGGTGCGTTGCTCGACTTCAGAACCGATAATTCGATTGATGGCGCGCACCATATCCTTGTCTTCTCCGGTAACAAGGGTAAAAGCTTCGCCGCTGCGAGTTGCCCGGCCTGTCCGTCCGATGCGGTGAATGTATGCCTCGGGGGTGGAAGGGATATCATAGTTGATGACATGAGAAATCCGGGTAACGTCAATGCCGCGAGCGGCGATATCGGTGGCCACCAGAATCTGAAATACCCCGTCGCGAAAGCCGTCCAGTGCTGCCTGGCGGCGTGTCTGGGAAAGGTTTCCCTGCAGTGAAGCCGATCGGTATCCTGCGGCAACAAGCTTTTTCCCCAAGCTCCTGGCGCGATGTTTGGTTCGGGTAAAGACCAGCACCGACCTGGTACTGGTGTTTCCCAGAAGCTTTAACAGCAGCGCCGTTTTTAAATGCTGGGCTACCGGGTAGAGCGCGTGACTGACAGTATCAGCAGGTGCGGTGATTCCCACCTGGACGTTGGTCGGATCTCGCAGGATATCCCCGGCCAAACGACGGATTTCGGGGGGCATGGTAGCCGAGAAGAGCAGCGTCTGCCGCTTCATTGGAAGCTGTTTTAAAATTCGCCGGATATCAGGAATAAATCCCATGTCGAACAGCTGGTCGACTTCATCTATAACCAGCACTTCCAGTTGGGAAAGATCGATGCTAGAACGACCGATATGGTCAAGAAGCCGGCCAGGGCAGGCAACAACAATATCGGCATGCTTCAGTTTCTGAATCTGCGGATTAATTTTCACGCCACCGTAAACAGTAACGCTTCTTATGCGCGTCTTACGACCCAGCGTTTCGATAGCCTGATGGATCTGTTCGGCCAATTCACGGGTGGGGGCGATTATCAGGGCGCGAATGCATCCGTATTTACTCCCCACCAGTCGATTGAGTATCGGCAGAACGAAAGCCGCCGTTTTCCCGGTGCCGGTTTGGGCCAGACCCATTACATCACGACCCTTAAATACCTGCGGGATTGCCCGAGCCTGAATCGGGGTCGGGGTTTCATAACCCGCCGCTGCAACGCCTGCGGCAACGGAGGGATGAAAATTAAATGTTTCAAAGTTCAATATATACCTTCTTTCTGTATTCCAATAAAAAAAGCCCCGGAGTTATTCCGGGGCTTACGTGATTTTTAATTACAACCAGGAACACTGTTAATTTTGGGGGATCATACAGGTAGTTGGAATTGCTGTCAAGTTAATTGTTAAGGCGCCTAGTAGAAAAATTTGAAAAGACTAGAAATATATGAGATAATTTTTATATGGGTTTGCGCGCCTACGGTCCCGTGCAGCGGGGTTGTCCCGTTAGCCGGTTCACCGGTAACCCTAAAAAACATAAACCCTCTTACCCAACCAACGGGCAAGCGAACCGACCGGCTAACGGGCTAACCTTTAAGCACGGCTGAACTCAGCAACTTAGGTTTTTCCGAATACCCTAAGCATCCAAAGCCACCCCATCAGGGATTCAATCATGCAGATCACCTGTTCAAAATGCAAAAAAGTCTATAATGTGGATCAGAGCAAGATCCCATCCGGAGTTACCAGCACCCAATGCAAGGCCTGCGGAAATTCCATATCTTTGCGTCCAGGTGCCCCTAAACCGGCTGTCATGCAAATCACCTGTCTGTACTGCAGTAAAAAATACAGTATCAACCCGAAAGCCCTCCCAGCTGGTGTAACAAGCACAAAATGCAAGGCCTGCGGCCACACGATTTCATTAAAACCCCGGTCCACAGAGCCGCCAAAACCGGAAGCGACGAAAACCGCGCAGCCGGACACGGGCAAAAGGGAGATTACCTGTTTATATTGCAGCAAAAAATACAGCATCAATGCCGGCAAGATCCCGCCGGGAGTCACATCAACCAAATGCAAGGCCTGCGGCCATGCCATTTCACTTAAAGCCGCTCCCCCCGCAATTCCGGCATTGAAAACTGAAATCGACAAAAAGGTCAGCCGGCTACAACAGCAACACAAAGCACCCAGGAGCAAACCGCAAGCCCCGAACCTCCCGCCGGTCGTTGATATGGGGCGACCGGTCAATCCGATCTGGAAAAAATCCTGGGCGCTGGCAGCAACGGCTGGAATCATCATCGTCGTCCTGGCCGGCTATTTTGTGGGAACCCATTGGAATCAATTGACCGACAGCCGTTTTGGCCTCAATAAGATCATCGGAAAAAAGCCGGCCGTTCATAAAGAAGAACCTGCAGCCGGTGGTGTGGCCCCGGCAGAGCCTCTTTTAGCTGCCCGACTAAATGTGCCTCTGCTGCTGGAGGCCATCGACCAAAATATACCGGAGGAAAAAAAAGACCTTAAATATAAAATGACCACCCGTATTTTCAAATCTTTTGGATTGGGCAGGGTTCAATTATACCTGTATCCTCATCCGGAACACACCTTTTTACCGGTGATTTTGGCCGAAAGCGAAGATGGCGCAAGCCTGGAAAAGCACTTGAAATCTCAAGGAAATTATGTCCAGTTTTTAAAGCGCCTATCGGACGGCTCTTATCGTTTTAACAAAAATGCCTTGCCTGAAGACAAACAAAACAATTTCCCGATCGATCTGTACCGCATTCAGTTTATTGACAATTTCGCGGTTTGCGCTCCGGAAGATCTCACGCAGGTATTAAAAAAAGGCGACCGCCTGGTTCGCAAAACCCGGGTCGCTCAAATGATCGCCTCCATCGCCAAGCCCCAGGATCTGGCGGTGCTGTCGGTCATCGTTCCTGAAAATTTTGGCAATGATTGGCAGAAAAAGATTCAGAGCAATCCGGCCTTGAAACAAAATCCCCAGGCCGCCATGATGGTTGCAATGGGCGGAGGTGTGCTGGCCCGGTTGTCTGAACCGTTAAAAGGTACCGAGTCCCTGGCGGTCGGTTTCCGCCTGGACGACACAAACGGTCGTGTGCTGAGTTATGCCCAGCAGTTTCGCAAAGGAGTAGATGGTAAAAAGATAGTGGAGCAGCTAAAATCAGGCAATCAAGATGATCTCAATGTCGACGGCATTGCCTTAAAGCTGATCGAGCTTTTAAACGATCCGCGCTATCAGCATCAAATAGGGCACAATAATAACAGATTAAATGTGGAACTCAGCTGGGAAGAACAGCACGACAATGCATTTTTAACCGGGCTTTCGGAAGCCACCATCGGCCAGTTGCTTGCTCAAAGCATGGATTTAAGTCCCAGTGAAGGTCCGGTCACAGCTCAATATGCCGATCCGCCCCATTTAACAACCGCCATCAATGCAAACAATCTAAAACAGATAATACCCGAAGCGATTCAGCAAAGCCTGTTTCCTGGAAATTATTGGAGTTCCGGTGACCAACCGCGCATGACGCTGGACCTCGACACAGTTGACGTTTCCAATGCCTCCCTGGCCCAGCTGACCTATGAGGTGCTGGAAGTCGTAACCGCCGATGGGACCCCTGTTCTTAGGGTGGCAGAAAATCAGTTTCAACATAACATCAACCCGGGAAGTATTTCACCCGGCTATATCGATGTAAACGTCAAAGAAGGTACTCCGGCAGAAGCGTTAGGGACTGCAAAAATTCGATTTAATATGGCGCTGCCGACCAGTTTGAAAAAAGTCGAATTTGTTTCCGGCAATGCACCCGGCACTGTCAGGGAGTCCGATGGAGCGTGGGTGAAGTTGGGCCGCCTTGAAAAAGATGTGGCCAAAGTATCCTATCGCGGAGGCGTATCCGCGCGGCTGTTTGCGTTTGACCAAACCGGCCGGCCGTTGGCCTCCAAAGAATCTATGAGTTCTTCTTCATCGGTGGCCACCCGCTTTCAGGGCGAAATCAATATGCTCATGGCCGTGGTGGTACAGGAAATGCTCGATTATCCATTTGAGTTGGACATCGATCTCAACCATGGCAAAGAATTGGCCTTGTCCCACAAGCCGGAAAATCCCAAAAGGCTGCGATATGATCGCCATCCGATCCCTACTTATGTTAATTTCACCGATGATGAACTCAGCGGCCTTGAGGTGACCTGGCGGGAAGCCGGCGCAATGACATGGACTGACAGCCTGAACGTCATCCTGCCCAAAGGCCCTTTCAATGGTGATATCCGGTGGGAAGTTCACTTTTTTGGAGAAAACAAGCCAGTTTATTTATCCGGTAATCCATTTTACGGCCCACGTGATATTAGCTATGGTCTGCCAAATGGTGAACTCAAAAAAGCCAATGCCGTTTTTGGCAAGATTCAGATGGATCTGTCATCCAAAATTCATCGGTTAACCTTTGCCAAAAATTCCGACGACAAAGCCATCGTTCTGCCTTCCGGCATACAGGTAACGGTCCGCTTCAACAAAAATGAAATCGCTTTTGATGCCGGCAAAGCCAAAATCATCCAAACTATGGCTTATGATTCCCAGGGGCGCCGGTTAAGAAAAGGCAGTTATACCGGCATCAAAGGCAATCAAAAAAAGATCTATTTCTGGGGGCTGCCCGCCAACTTCGTTATCGATGTAACCGGTCAAAAAATTAAGAAAACCATTAATTTCGATATTAAGCAGCGCCCTGTAAATGAAGCCGGCTACACAAAATTTAAAAAAGAGATCGAAAACCACCGGGAAATTGTCAATACCCTCAAAAACATTGCCCGGGCCCGCCGCAAGGATCGAACAAAATATGGGGATGATCTCGCCGGACTGTTTTACCTGTATGACCGCAAAAAGAAAAAACCCATAGGGCTAATCAACCAGAAGGTGGCCCATTCAGATCCTGGCGGGCGCGAACGCTTTGGCTTTAAGCTCAAACCCTATAAAGGATATTATTTTACCGTGTTATCCGGTGTGGAATCCGGTGGTGCTAAACATGACTACAAGCGTATGCCCAAGCAGCAAACCTTTAGCTGGAAGAAAGGTTCTTTTAAATCAAGCGGTTTTCTTCAGCCGCCGGATCTGGTTGCCATTCCCAAAGATGAAACCCAGCCGACGTTTTTCATCCAGTTTGACCAGGTTTTCATGAAACAGCTCAACGGAAACAAGCTCACCTATTTGCCGGAGGACTATTACAACCAGGGCTGGGTCGAAGCGAAGTTTGTTGGGAGCTAGGCGCAAAAGAGAGTGCTGAGTGATGAGGCCCCGTCTTCGCTCTGGCGAGCTTCGCCGCGGCAAGCCCCTGTGGAATCCCCGCATACCGGCGGGGTCAGCTACGCTGAATTCCACCGGGCGTGCTGAGGACTGTGCTCAAAAAAGTAAAGTCCGGCATATTTTTGCCGCTTTCGCCTCCTTTTTTCCCCGCATGCGTCAAATTTCCATATTATACTCAAGGAATCCGACTTGACAGCCGATAATGCGTGCAAAATTAATTATAATTTTATCAGCATTTTAGGTTTCATCCTGGAATGTTTTCATTGACCTATTAATAGCATGCTTTTTGCGTAGTTTAATCTCACAGCGATGTTGTATGCAGCTCTAGATACAGAAGAGGGGCGCCGCTTAGATCTGAAAATTAGGGAGTTAATGAATGATTCTTAGATGGATGAGAAAGCTGGGTATTTTAAAAACCACCCTGGCAACCACAGCTGTGGCGATCATTTCATCGTTTTTCTTATACACGGGCAGTTCGTTTGTTATCGCGGAAGCAGGAATGCGTGGCATTCTCATGAGCTTAATAATTCCCGCTATTATTGCCCCTGTATTAGGGTATATCTTTGTGTACGTCGCAATCCGGCTGGATCAGTCGGAGAAAGCGCAACGACAAAGTGAAGAAAAATACCGCGCGATTCTGGAAAATATTGAAGATGGATATTTTGAAGTCGATATCAAAGGAAATTTTAAGTTCTTCAACGACTCTATGTGCAGAATACTGGGATATTCGCCATCTGAATTAGCGGGGATGAACAATAGACAGTTTATGGACAAGGAAAATGCAAGGAGCGTCTATCAAACCTTCAACCACGTTTACAATACGGGGAAACCATCGAAAGGATTTGATTGGGAAGCCATTGAAAAAAACGGTTCTATACGGCATTTGGATGCTTCGGTTTCCCTAATTACAGATGAAGCGGGCAGGCGGATCGGTTTTCGAGGTATTGCGCGCGATATTACCGGGCGCAAGCAGGCAGAAAAGGCGTTAAGTGAGAGCGAAGAGAAATACAGACAACTGGTCAATCATGCGCCTACCGGCATTTATAAAGTTGATTTTAATAAAGGAAAATTAGTCAGCGTAAATGATGTTATGTGCGAATATACCGGTTACACCAAAAATGAGCTTCTCAATATGAGTGCGCTGGATTTTTTAACGGAAGAGAGTCAAAAGCGTTTTCTTGATAGAATGGACAAACTTTTTAAAGGCAAGCAAATCCCAAGGACCGTTGAGTACAAGGCCAAGGCCAAAGATGGCAGGGAATTCTGGCTCTTTTTAGATGCGAGATATGAATATGATGAAAAGGGAATGCCGAATGGTGCTACGGTTGTTGCTCATGACATCACTGATCGCAAGCGGGCAGAAGAACAAAAAGAAAGACTCGAGGATCAACTTCAGCAAGCCCACAAGATGGAAGCCATCGGAACGCTGGCCGGCGGAATCGCCCATGATTTTAACAATATTCTTTCCGTCATCATCGGTTATACCGAGCTCATACTGATGAATGGTAATGTTGATGAAGAGGTCCGACAAAATTTAAAAGAAATTTTTAGCGCCAGCAAACATGCTCGCGACATGGTTAAGCAAATTCTGGCCTTCAGTCGTCAGAGCAAACAGGAACGAAAGCCCATCCAGGTTGCCCATATTGTAAAAGAGGCCATAAAAATGCTGCGGGTTTCTCTTCCCACCACGATTGCTATTCAACAGAAAATTGAAAAAAATACCGAGATTATCGAAGCCGATCCGACTCAAATCCACCAGGTGCTGATGAACCTGTGCACCAACGCTGCGCATGCAATCAATGAAAAAGACGGTGTGCTGGAAATCAGCCTGAGCAATATAGAATTGGATCAAAATGCTGCCGCCAGGCATCCGGAACTCAAACCGGGTCCTCATCTCAAATTGAGCGTCAGGGATACCGGGCATGGGATCCATCCGGAAGCTCAAGAGCGGATTTTCGAACCTTACTTTACAACAAAGGTAAAAGGTGAAGGAACCGGTCTCGGGTTAGCGGTGGTTCAAGGAATTATCAAATCCCAAAACGGTGCCATAACTGTAGAGAGCGAAGTTGGTAAAGGTTCAACATTTCATGTGTATCTGCCTATCATACAACGAAACGTAACAGTGGATGAAGTTGAATCAACAGCGCTGCCGATGGGGCATGAACGCATTCTTCTGGTGGACGATGAGCAGCCGCTGGTTGAAATCGGAAAACAAATGCTGGAACGTCTGGGATATACCGTGGCCGCGCGAACAAGCAGTATCGAGGCTCTGGAACTTTTCAAGGTGCAGCCCAATCGCTTCGACCTGGTGATAACCGATATTGTCATGCCGAACATGACCGGTGAAAAATTAGCAGAAAAACTGATGGATATCCGCGCCGATATTCCAATCATTCTTTGCACAGGCTACAGCGAAAAATTTACCCGGCGACAGGCCTCCGATATGGGCATTCGATCCTTCCTAATGAAACCGCTTGTGATGCAGGATTTGGCGGGTACTGTCAGGCAGGCCCTCTCAGCCAACTAAAAAACCATCTTAAAAATGCATCTAACGCCCAAGGGCTGTGTTGCCCCGCCAATATAGGCGGGATTTCACATCTGTTTATATGAAGATTAAGGTGTTCATCCCCGCAATATGCGGGATCTCACATCTATTTTTATTAATATTAAAGGGTTCGTCAAACCGATTTAAATTGGACCAACATGAATCATGGTCTACTTTTTTGAACATCATCTTAACACCTCGCCTGTTTGAAATGATTTATGTTCCCATCTTCACCTTTATTCTTTGCTACAGTTCAATTTCATAGCGCACGATCTTGTTGAGCAGTCCCTGGCGGGGTAAGCCCAGAATGCGTGCGGCCCGGGAACGATTGCCGCCGGTCCGGCGAAGGGCATCCTCCACCATTTTGCGCTCCACCCGCGCGGTGGCTTCCTGTATCGTGGCCGGGTTTTTATCAGACCTCACCCTAAGATCCGTCGAGCCCTTAATTCGCTCCGAAAGATATTCCATTTCAAAGCGCACATAAAATTATAAATACTATTTTATTTAAATAGCTTACAGGGTATCTTGCCGGGAGTAGTTCATTCTATAAACCGGCTGGCATCATATCTGCAAATCAGGTTTGCAAGATGAGATAATTTCGCAGCCCGTAAGTTAAAATTCGGGCTTCAAAGCGATACAAAATTTAGCGGTTGTTTCAATCAAAGTGGCAAGGGAGGTGATGCGATTTCGATGCACGCTTTATTGAAGTTGTCGGGGCCAAGGGACTGGCGTCGCGATAATTTTACTGGCGGCAAATTGTCTTTCACGTGGGTTTGGCCCGCAACCGGTAAGATTGAGCCCTGTTGGCGAACTCAATGCTGCCGGAAATGAAGTTCAGAATCAAGGGGGGGACTTTATTCGGGCCAAACCCACAATCATTCCCATATCTTCCGGGCCGTCTTGACAACAACTTTCAATTTGCGCTTCTGGTCTTCTAAAGTAAGACGATTTCCAAGAATTGAAGTCGAGAACCCACATTGAGGACTCAGTGCCATTCTCTCCAAGGGCACATATTGGCTGGCTTCCTTGATTCTAACCGCCAGTTCTTCAACCGTCTCCCGGCGCGGGGTTTTTGTTGCCACCAGTCCCAGAACGACGATTTTGTCGTCGGGAACATCTTTTAGCGGCTCAAACGAACCGGACCGCTCATCATCATATTCAAGCAACAACCGCCGCGCATGGATTCCCTGAAATATGGGTTTGGCGATGAGATCATATCCGCCTTCGGTCAGCCACCGGCTGCCCTGGTTGCCGCGTCAAAGGTGAATGCCGAAGGTGACTCCAGGAAAGTTCCCCATCACGGTGTTATCCATTTCAATCCCTTTTTGAAGCCATTTATCAAGCGGCCAGCCCTGTTGCTCATAAAAGGAGCGTGTCTTTGAATCAAGTAACAAGGGGTAATGAGGTGCATCCAACTGGATGTAAGTGGCACCCAATCGGACCAACTCGGCAACCTCTTCTCGCAGAATATCGACTACATCCGCCAGGAAACTGTCCAACGTCGGGTAAGCGGAGACTGAAAGATCCGGTGACCAGAAGTTGGTCCAGAGGCTGGGACTGGGCAGGGTAATCTTGGGTGTTCTGGTGGTACGCGCCCGGAGGTAGGTGAATTCAGCGGCCGAGAGATAACGTTTGCGTCTCAGCTTGCTCACCACCCCAAGGTTTGCAGGGCGCTCTATACTGATATCACCGACAGTTTTGCCCCCGTACCAGTCCCCCCAGAGAAACGCATCGATGTTGTATTCCCCAAGCCCCTCAACCGCCTCGGTCATCTGGCTCTGGAATGATAACCGGCGCATTTCCCCGTCGGTGACGACATCAATGCCCGCTTCTTCCTGCAGCGCAATGGCTTCATCAACAGCCTGATCCTCGATGGCTTTGAATTCAGCCTGTGTTATATTTCCGGCAGTCACATCTTCTCTGACCTGCAGAAGCTCCGGCGGGCGAAGTAAACTGCCGACAACATCCGTATGTGCGGTGATCATGGTTTTTATAGCTCCATTCTTTCAAGATTTGATAGCCCTTCTTCCTGCTGGCATGCAAAATACCATCTGTCAATAGATTAATACAGTGAGATAACTTATTAAGTAATAAATGCCTTGTTCGGCACCCGAAATAAAGAAAATTTTGGCATTAAATCATTTTAAGGGTATAATCATATTGTCCCGTAATAATTTAGACATACGCAGTCGAACTTATAATTTACTGTTAAGAGGAAGGGTTAAAAAATGGCTTTTCTAAACAGCCAGGATGATGTGAATCTCCCCGATTCAATGGAGTTAAGCTACCAGAGATATCTGATTAAAGTGTCCATGCTAGTCGCTCTGCCCATATTGTGTGTTTTCATGATTCATGACTTTCTCACCGGCAGATATCTTGTGGCAATGGTTTTATTTTTAATTTTATCCTTAATCACCGGCCTTTTTTTTATAATCAACAAACCCAGTTACAAGGTAAAAAAAGGTCTGATCTTTCGATATATCTTTACAATCGTATTCATCCTGTTTGGATTCTATTTAGCTTACACAATTGGGGTCCAGGGCGATTTAAGTAGGATTCCATGGGCTTATCTTTTTCCGGTGCTGGTGTTCTTCGCGCTGGGTGCGGCACGGGCGTTGATCTGGGTGTCGGTTTTATATTGTGTGTTATTAATTTTGGGACAGTTTTTTCCTTCAAACGAGCAATTATTGATTCAAGATCTTAAATTACGATTTTATGTTTCGTTTATCATGGTCATTGTAGCGTCATTCTTTTTTGAGCGTTTGAAAAAAGGATATCAACTAGAATCAATGAACAACCAGCAGACGTTGAAAGAATCTGAAAACCGGTATCGCGAAGCATTTGAGCAGTTAGATGATGAAATGAAAGAGCGCCAACGCGCCGAAGAGAATTTGCGAAAAAGCGAGGAACGTTTTCGCGAGATGGCCGAACACATTCGGGAAGCCTTCTGGCTGTATGACTGGGAAAAACGAAAAGTTATCTATATCAGTCCGGCGTACGAGGTCATCTGGGGTCGTTCAGCCGAAGATCTTTACAAACGTGATGATGAATGGGATGAAAGCGTCCATCCCGATGATCTGGAATACGCCAGAGACTCATTTGAAAGAATTATCCAAACCGGCGGGGGTGAACAAAGAGAATATCGCATCGTTCACCCTGACGGCTCGGTGCGCTGGGTGTCGGACAGAGGCTTTGCGATTAAAAACAAAGCGGGGCAGGTCGTCCGTATTGCCGGGATTACCGAAGATATCACCGACCGCAAGCAGTCGGAGGTTGCCCTGCGCGAAAGCGAAGAAAGATTCAGAGAGTTGGCGGAATTGATGCCGGAAACTGTTTTTGAAGTAGATTTAGAAGGCAAACTGACATTTGTAAATCGAAACGCCTTTAATAACTTCGGTTATACGCAGCAAGATCTTAAAAAGGGTTTAAAAAGCTTTGACATGATCATTCCGAAAGATCGCGAGCGAGCCCAGGACAACGTCACCAAAATATTGACCGGAGAAAAAAGCGGCATCAATGAGTATACGGCCCTAAGAAAAGATGGAAGCATCTTCCCGGTGATGATCCATTCGGCGCCGATTTTTAAAGAAGGCAAGCCGGTCGGTTTGAGGGGCTTTATGGTCGATATCACCGATCGCAAAAAGGCAGAGGAAGAGCGCAGAAAACTGGAGGTGCAATTCCAGCAAGCGCAGCGGTTCGAAGCACTTGGCACGTTAGCCGGCGGTATTGCCCATGACTTTAACAACCTGCTGATGAACATCCAGGGCAATACATCTTTGATGCTCTTTGAAATTGAAGGCACCCATCCATTTTTTGAACCGCTGAAAAAAATTGAAAAACAGGTTAAAAGCGGGGCGCAGCTCACCCGGCAGATGCTGGGGTATGCTCGCAAAGGAAAATTTAATGTAAAGTCTGTTGATTTAAACCAGATCGTGGATGAAAGCGCAGACACTTTCGGACGCACCCGCAAAGAAATAACCATCTACCGGGAATTTGATAATGACCTGTTTCCAGTAGAAGCCGACCAGGGGCAGATCGAACAGGTGCTGTTAAACCTCTATGTGAATGCAGCCGATGCGATGCCCGGCGGCGGCAAGCTCATTCTAAAAACAAAAAATGAGACCCATTTGAATATCAAAAGCAACCATTATGACCCCAGGCCCGGCAAATATGTTCAACTCACCATCACCGACAGCGGTACCGGCATAGATAATCAGACGCTCGAGCGCATATTTGATCCGTTTTTCACGACCAAAGGCATGGGCCGGGGCACCGGTCTTGGATTGGCCTCGGTTTACGGCATTATTAAGAGCCATGATGGATACATCGATGTCACGTCGGAAAAAGGTCATGGGACGACCTTCACCATTTTTTTGCCGGCCTCTGAAAAAGATGTCGAAGGCACGGCTGACACGGCGGCTAAACTCATCAAGGGCAGCGGAACGTTGCTGATCGTTGACGATGAGGAACTTGTGCTGAAGGTGGGTGTCAACATGCTTGAAAAATTAGGATACACCGTGCTGGGGGCAAAAAACGGCACAGAAGCCGTCGATATTTTTAAGGCCAACAAGGATAAAATCCAAATGGTCATTTTGGACATCATTATGCCGGACATGGGCGGTGGGGATGTCTATGACAAAATCAAAGCAATTAATCCGGAGGTGAAAGTTCTGCTTTCAAGCGGATACAGCGTGGACGGTCAGGCAATCGAACTCCTGGAACGCGGCTGTGACGGCTTTATGCAGAAACCCTTCACTATGGAGGAGTTGTCAGGGAAGATCACACAAATTATGAAAAAATAATTTGAAGGTTGGCCGGTTGGCCCGTTACCCGTCAAACTAAGACTTCGCATCCGATTTTACCACTCACCTAAAATCAAAATTCTTGACACTCACCAGACAAAATTTTAATCATAACGAAAGCCATGGTTCCATTAGAAACCAAACCTGAATTCAGCCTGATTTGAATTTCGAAAGCGGATCTTCCTGAATGAGCCTCATCCTAAACTTTGACCTTGGATCCGAATTGAATCTCATCCGAAACTAAATCACGCATCGAGTTATGGGATACAAAGGAGAGGAGTTACAAAACCTGGGGGATGGCTTCATGCTGTCTTTTGAGTCGGCAACCTCCGCCATCAGGTGCGCCTGTGCGATCCAGAAAGAAATCGCGCAAAACCTTCCTCAAATCCACATCCGCATCGGCATCAATACCGGTGAGGTTGTCAAACGTGAAGGCCGGCGCCCTTTTGGCCAGGCGGTGGTTATGGCCTCACGAATTGTTTCAGAATGCGAAGGAGGGCAGATTTTGATTTCCGATATTTCCAAACAGCTGGCAGCCGGCGGCAAATTCAGCTTTATCGAAAAGGGCAAATTCAAACCCAAGGGTTTTGATGAGAGTATAAAACTGTATGAAGTTTCCTGGAAAAACTAGCAAGCTTTTTTTCTTTGCGTCTTTGCGTGAGCAAAAGGGGTATAAAAAATGGAATGTCCAAATTGCCAGTTTGACAACAGGGAAGAGGCCGTTTTTTGCCTGGAGTGTGGTGCCGAACTGGGAATTAAATGTCCCAATTGTGAAAAAACCCTACCCCCCCGGGCAAAATTTTGTGACACCTGCGGCTTGGATTTAAAGCAGCCACCAAAACTCGAGTCCCAGATTCCGGAACCTGCACCGGATAAAGAAATCCCATCCCCCAAACCCATCGCAAGCGAGCGCAAGCACGTTACCGCCCTTTTTTCAGACCTTTCCGGTTACACCGCCATGTCTGAAATCCTTGATCCCGAGGAAGTCAAAGAGATCACCGGCAAAATCTTTGATGAAATCTCAAAAATCATCGGCAAATATGAAGGCTTTGTCGAAAAGTTTGCCGGCGATGCGGTCATGGCGCTATTTGGGGCCACTGAGGCTCATGAAAATGACCCGGTCAGAGCCATCAAGGCGGCCCGAGAAATTCATAACCTGGTAAATTCCTTAAGCCCTCAATACGAAGAGCGCATCGAACAGCCCCTGGTAATGCACACCGGTATCAACACAGGCCTGGTAGTGACCGGTGATATCAACCTGGAAAAGGGGACTCATGGTGTTGCAGGAGATACGATCAACATGGCGGCGCGGTTAAGTGATCTGGGAAATGCCGGAGAGATTCTGGTGGGTCCGGACACTTACTTCCAATCTGAGGGTTACTTTGATTTTAAAGAACTTGAGCCGGCCGCTGTGAAAGGCAAATCCGACCCCATCCGGATCTACAAAGTTATTGCCCAAAAAGAACAGCCTATCAAAATTCACCGTCTGCATGGTTTCCAGGCCGATCTAATTGGCCGCACGGTGGAAATGAATCAGTTAGCGGATGCGGCCCGCAAACTTAAAGCAGGTAATGGCGCGGTATTTTCTATTTATGGACCGGCGGGCACCGGCAAAAGCAGACTGGTCAAAGAGTTTAAGGAAAGCTTAAATCTGGATGAGATTCAATGGCTGGAAGGACACGCCTATCCTCACAGCCAAAATATCCCCTATTTCCCGCTGATTGACCTTTTGAATCGTTCCCTTCAAATTGAAGAAGGCGATCCGCCGGAACGTGTAAAGGAAAAGATTGAATCCGGCATGTCATCTCTGGTAGGTGAGAACACCGATTTTATCCCTTACATCGGAAGTCTTTATTCGTTAAGTTATCCGGAAATCGATGAGGTCAGCCCGGCTTTCTGGAAAGAGCAGTTACAAAAGGCCATCCAGACGATACTTTCATCTCTGGCTCAACAGGCGCCAACCATCATTCGTTTAGAAGATCTCCACTGGGCAGACCTCTCCTTTTTGGAACTGATTCGTTTGCTTCTGTCAGAATCCAGGGATCCCATCCTGTTTCTGTGTGTGCATCGACCGATCATCTCTTTATTCAGCAGTCATCAGATCAGCGCCATGACCCACCCCTACCAGGAGATCCGACTGCAGGATCTTTCAGCATCCGAGTCCCAGGGCATGATCGCATCTTTGCTGCAGACGGATAAAATTCCTTCAGAATTGCATAGATTTCTCCAGGACAAAGTCGAAGGCAACCCCTTCTACCTTGAAGAAGTCATCAATTCTTTGATCGAATCGGAAACACTGGTCCGAGACAACGGCGACTGGAAGCTGACCAGAGCAATAACCGAGTCTGAAATATCATCGACCATCCACGGGGTGATTTCCGGCAGGCTCGATCGCCTGGAAAAGGAAAGCAAGCGCATCCTCCAGGAGGCTTCGGTTATCGGCAGAACCTTTTTTTATGAGATCCTTAATCGCATAACGGAATTGGAACACCAAATTGATCAAAGTCTGCGCAGTCTGGAGCGGCTCGATCTGATTCGTGCCAGGGCCCTGCAACCGGATCTGGAATATATTTTCAAGCATGCTTTGACGCAGGAGGTGGTTTACAACGGCCTTCTGAAAAAAGAACGCCGGGTAATCCATGAACGCATTGGATTTGTGATGGAACAATTGTTTCATGACAGACTGCCCGAGTTTTACGAAACCCTGGCCTATCACTTCAAGCAAGGCCAATCGATTATTAAGGCTGTGAATTATTTAATGAAGGCCGGTGAGAAAAGCCTCAAACGCTATGCCATAGAAGAAGCCCATCAATACTACCTGGAAGCGTTTAATCTTCTTTCAAATAAAACCGAAAAAGCAAGAGAAGATGAGCTCCTTTTAATCGATTTAATCGTTGAATGGGCCATGGTCTTTTACTATCGGGCGGATTGCAAAGGATGGGAGAAGATATTCTGGGACCATAAGGCTCTTGCTGAAACACTGGGTGATAATGAAAGACTTGGAATGTTTTACGCCTGGCTGGGCTTTGGCTTGTGGTTCAGAGAAAGATATACAAATTCTTATGAATATCTTTGCAAGGCCATTCAGATCGGTGAAGAAATTAAAAATCAAAAAATTATTGGTTATGGTTGTACTTGGCTTTGCTGGACTTGTGCGGAATTGGGCCTATTAGATGAAGCAATCACGCACGGAAAACGGGCACAGAAAATTGCAAAAATTCTAGAGTCAGATCAGTATCTCTATTTCAAATCCCTTGCAGCTTTAGCGCACACGCATATTTACAAAGGTGAAAGCAAAAAGGCTCTTGATGCTGGACAAATGCTTTTAGACTATGGCCACAAGCATTCTAATATTCGAAGCATCTCCATAGGTTACCAATTTATTGGTTATAGCCATTTTATCACCGGTGATTATCCCCTGGCGATAGAATATGTTCAAAAGGCAATCCAGATTTCTGTCGACCCTTTGTATTCAATGGGTGGTAATCTACTAATGGGCTTTAGTCATGCATTTTTAGGTGAATTTCAAAAGATCGGAGAAACGGCGAAACAAAACTGGGAATTTTTGCAGGACGTTGGCTGTGAAGTTTGGGGAACAGTAGCAGAAATTCTAGTGGGCCTGACTTACATCGCGAATGGCCAAATGAGCCAGGGATTAAAAATGATTGAGAACGTGCGAGACGCGTATCAGAAAAATAAGTGCAGAGGGAGACTTGCTATGTCGGAATATATTCTCGGAAAGATCTATCTGCAGATCGTGGAAGGGGAAAATTTACCGAGTTTTTCGATTTTGGCCAGAAACATCGGCTTTATGGTGAAAAATGTTCCTGCTGCCGGAAAAAAGGCGGAAGATCATTTCAAGCGGACAATTGAGATTGCAAAAGAGATTGGAGCTAAAAGCTGGATGGCAGTGTCTTATCTGGATCTGGGGCTCTTGCACAAAACCAAGAAACGAACCGATCAGGCCAAAGAATGCATCTCCAAAGCAATTAAACTCTTTGAACAATGCGAAGCTACAGTTTACCTGAAACAGGCTAAGGAGGCCCTGGTGTCTTTAGATTAAAGATGCGCCGACCTGAATCTATCTTTTGCCTGACTGAAAATCGTTAGGAAATTAAGGCAATCCGGCCAGCCATTGACAGGCGGGGGCAATCAAAATGGTCTGATGGTTATTGGAAAGTCTACGAAAACCGGTGGCCTGATCAACCAATTGCACGGCCGGTATTCGCAATGCGTTTTGAAATTTAACCAGTGCAGCTGAGGGTTGAGAATCCGCAAACTTAGCTTCGATCAAAACAATCGGATCGTTGGCATTCGCAACTAGAAAATCTACTTCCTGCTGCTCTTTATTTTTAATAAAATGAAGTGAAAAATTACCATAGCCCATATCATTCCAGATGCTGACAGCCCGGTACAGTTCCATCGCAACCATGTTTTCAAAGCGCGCTGCGGGATCTTTAATCCGCGGTGCGTCCCAAAGATATAGCTTCTGTTCTTTTTGAATCGCCCGGGCAATACGCCGGGTCCATGGAGATAGACTGAAAACCATAAAAAATCGCTGAAACGCCGTTAACCAACTGCGAACCGTATTATAGGTTATTTTTAAATCCCGCGATAAGGCCGGAATGGATATCGGACTGCCCACCTTGGAAGGCAAAAGATAATAAAGCGTTTCCAAATCTCCGATAGATTTAATGCCTGTAAGATCCCTGATATCTTCCCGGATCAACTGCTGGGAATAGGTATTGGACCAGCGCCGATAGGTGGTCTTGCGGCCTGAAAGATAGGGTTCCGGAAACCCGCTGAGTTCTGACAGATTTGACCAGATATTTTGAAGCCCCTCATGCCTTTCCATGCTGACCTGCAATGGATTATTTAAAAATTTGGCGAGCTCGATACCGACATTTCCCAGTTCTGCAATGGTAAACGGCCATAGATGAAACAAATAATAACGTCCGGCTAAAGAGTCGCTGCCTTTTTGATACGTATCCAGCCGACCGCTGCCGGAGATTAGGAATTGATACGCATGCTGAAATTGGTCATAGACCCCTTTGAGATAATTTTTCCAATCCCTGTGCTTATGAATCTCGTCAAATACAACAAGCGGTATTGATGCATCTTTGCGCTCGATTTCCTCGAAAAAGGCGGGATTGTTAATAAGGCGGATGCGGTGATCGGGAATGTCCCAGTTAAAGTAAACAGAGTTTACAAAAGATCGGGCAATATTTTGCGCCAGGGTTGTCTTACCCGCCTGACGCGGACCCGCCATGAAGACCATGTTTTTTTCACTGGAAAGCGCATTCCATATCTCTGAATATAATGGACGAGGCAGCATGCTGATAATATTTCACCTTATTGAAAAATAGTCAAGACTATTTTTCAGTTATATGAAAAATTGACATGCCTTTCTTTTTTATCCGATTTCCAGAAATCAGATTTCATATTCTAAAGTCCACCGTAAATTAGCCGATATTTCATTGAGTGCCTGCCACTTGCAAATCAAGATATTTTAGATCGTAAAAATAAATTTGAACTCTGGAAAACATTGTTCTATAATAAATTCAACCAACCAGATTTCATCTTCATTTCAAACTTTTAGTTTTTATTATAACTCATTAATAATGAATGCGATAATCGTTAGCGACCTGCATATCGGATCTAAATTCTTTTTGTATCAGGACTTCGAGCTTTTTCTTAATAATATCCCCCAAGAGACTGAATTTATATTGAATGGAGATATTATTGAGCATCCTTACGCGAAATTGGAAAAGGCAGGTCAACGGATACTGGCGCGTATTGAACAGATGTCTTTTCGGCAAAAGGTGGTCTGGGTGCGGGGAAATCATGACAATGGCTATATCCCGCAGAATTTAGGTAATATACAGATAAAGCAGCACCACACTTTACAAAAAAGACTATTTATCACCCATGGTGATTTCTTTGATGTGGTCATGCCGCAAAGTCGGGCTTTTATAAAAACCTTTAAAATGATGCATGATTTAAGGGTCAAGCTGGGAGCCCGGCCGGTGCACGTGGCCGAGTATGCCAAAAAATGGAAACGTTTCTACAGGTATCTTCGTAAAAATGTGATGCTAAATGCTGTAAATTACGCCAGAGAAAATGGATTTAAAGCCGTCACCTGCGGCCATACACACTATGCTGAAGAACAATTTATTAATGGTATCCGATACCTTAACACCGGAGCCTGGACCGAACTTCCGGTGTATTACGTGCGGATAGCCGACAACGACATAAAGCTGAAGAAATTAGTCAATCCTTCTAATCTGCCGAAATTCGCCAGGTCCGATAAACCCGCTGCGTCATCTTTCCCCAATTAGAATTATACTCCAGCTGGTTTCCAATCATGACTTGAAGCCATCTCAAAAATGCTCATAAAAGCAAGTGAGCTAAAGTTAAGCTCCCCGCGGCAAGCCGCGGGGAGCTTTAGTTCATTTTAGTTGTTCCGGTTAAAGTCAAGCTTTTTTTAAAAAATTTGCGGGTCCGTTATGCCGCAAATTTAGGTAAATTTGTTCTTTGACATTTCGGTAAAATCTATACAAACGGCTGACGTTCTGTT
>Ga0255055_10000587_pt1 | contig 28017 bp, 11 predicted proteins | sample JV7_2_27_MG_FD_188633 | JGI IMG/M metagenome (GOLD analysis project Ga0255055, IMG submission 188633) | Seawater microbial communities from Jervis Inlet, British Columbia, Canada - JV7_2_27 | ecosystem: Environmental > Aquatic > Marine > Inlet | place: Canada: British Columbia | collected...
GATCGGGTTTCTGGTAGCCACACCTTTCGGTGTTCGCTCGGACACGAGAATCGGCGTATATGTTCGTTTCCATGACGGCGTGTCTTGCATGGCTCCGGCGTCTGTCGCGCGCCTGGTTGCTGCTCGCAGTCTCCGCGACGCTCGGCGCCGCTGAGCCTCAGCTTCGGCTGGTCGAGCAACCGGGCGGCGCATACGTGACGGACTCGATCCACGTCGCCGCAAGCTCCGCCTCGGGGCTGTCGGTGCTGCGGAGGGCGGGACAGACCACGCTGCTCGGCCCGGGCCAGGCCGTCCACTTCTCCGGCGGAACCGTGGTGCTGCTGTCCGCCGTGGACCGGGCCACCGAGGTCGCGCTGTTCGACGCCGCCGGCCGTCCGCTGCGGGAAGTCCGGATCCCGCAGGACGTCAAAACGCTGGCCTTCGGCGAGTCGCTCGCCACGTTCGCCTCCGTCCCCCACGATCCCGGGCTGCCGTACGCCGTCGAGGTCTTGTCTCCAGCGGGCTCGACGACGCTGGAGCGACCCGGGCGAACGATCGCCGGCTTCACGGCGCTCGAAAGGCATCTCGTCATCGACTCGATCGAGAACCGCAAGACGGCACCGCTGCTCAGCGACGTGATCGACGAGACCGGTCACGTAGCATGGAGCTTTCGCGCCCCGGATAGGGCCTTGCCGCGCATTGTCGCGCTCGACACCACCGCCGCCGCGCTGTACCCCGGCCGGCCCGACTCGCTGCTTCGGATCGCGACCGAGGAGGCCCCGCAGCCGCGCGAGCGCGTGCTGCACGGCGCGGTACTGACGGATGTCGCCTTTGTTACCGGCACGGAGTGGGTCTTCGTCTGGGGCGCTCATGACGCAGCGCTCGTGGATCGCGAGCATCTGGACGTTGTCTGGCAGGTGCACCTGGGTGGCAAAGCCCGGCAGCTGACCAGCGTCACGTCCTCCGTTACGCGGACGGCGGGGACTCTCGTCACGTTGACGCGCACGGAGACACCGACGGGCACGTGGCAGGTGGATGCGGTGTTCCTGAATGCGGCCGACGGGACCGTCGCGGGACGAAGCCGGCTCTACGAGAGCCGAGCCGTGCCGACGCATGTCAAGAGGTTCCGGCGCGGCGAGCGGGAGCGTCTAGTGCTCCCCGACCGAGTCTACGAGGTCTCGGCGAGCCCTGAGCGGCAACCGTGAGGCGCCGCCCCGAGGTTGTCTTCACGGTACTCGTGGTCCTGCTGCTGGCGACCGGTCCGGGGCCCAGGAAGCCGGAGAACTGCCGGGCGATTCCGGACTACGGAGACAACAGCATCATCGTCGAGTGGGACGACGTGAACAACGACCAGGGCTACCGACTGTTCCGGGCAACGGATTCCGCGGGCCCGTTCGTGCAGCAGGGCCCCGATCTTCCGCAGGACACGGTGCTGTACATCGACCTCGACCTCGATCCGACCCAGGAGTACTTCTACTACGTTCGCTCGTTTCATCCGGACGACGCGTCCGATCCGTCCAACACGTTCCAGCAAAACCTGAAGGTGCTGTGGCCGAACCCGGGCAACCTCGCGCTGCTGCACAACTGGAACGAGATGCTCGGGGTCGCCGGAGACGACGGGCTCGGCTACCACATTGGCTGCGATATCCAGCAGATCGGCTCGACCCAGAACGCGATCGTCGTGCCGCGCGGCGGAGTCGTCGCCCGCATCGGCAACCTGGGCTTCGACAACAACCACATCTACATCGAGGTGAAGACCGGCAGCATCTTGCGCTACGACCTGTTCAACCACCTGGAAGGCAACAACTCGGGCGCTCTGGGCCCGGCGCTGGGCGACCACGTGCGCGCGGGAGAGATCATCGGGGAGATCGGCAACGGCTACTTCACTTGGGATACCGTCGACTTCGTGGACCACACGCACTTCGGCGTCAAGACCGACCCGTTTACCAACGAGGTGGACGGCGAGCATCCGCTGAAGATCTTCAAGTTGGACGCGGAGCGGGATCCCCAGGAAGTGCGTCCCGTGCTCTTCGACCACGCGGACCCGCCCGACGGCACGGTGCTGTTCCACCGCCAGGGCGCCGCTCCCGGTCCGCCCTATCTCTCCCTGCCGCTCGGTGATGACCCCGGCACCGTAGAGGACGAGGGCAACGTGGATATCCACGTCGAGATCGCTGACGACCTGAACGGTGGCGTCGGAACGACGCACGTGCCGACCAGCGTCGCCTGGTGGATCGAGGGCCGCGAGTGCGACTCGGGGCCGCCCGTGGTGCGCGATCCGGCGATCCCTTACATGCTGTTCCGCTGGGACCACCACTACTACCTCGACGAGGGCGTGGACTGGCACTGGCTGATGGACGAGGCCCAAGACCTGGCGCCGGGCATCCGCTTCAACGGCGTGGACTACCCGAGCACGTGGAACAACTACAAGCACTTCGTGGTCACCAACACCCAGGGCAGTGACGGCGAAGGCGAGCACGTGGACCCCGCCCAATACTGGAACACGAACGCTCTCGACGACGGCTCGTCGACGACTGTGGAGTACGCCAACTTCGCGGGCAGGCCCGACGCGACCCGGGCCGAGGAAGCCCGATTCCCCGACGGCGACTACACGCTGCACGTGATCGCGACCGATCTGCTCGGCACGCAGGAGGAGGAGATTCCGGGTATCAGACTGGAGAACTTCCCACCTGCCGTGCAGAGCGTCTGTGGCGGCACGACGTTGCAGGTGAGCTTCAGCGAGCCGATGGACGTATCCGCGACGGAGAGCGGAATCGGCATCGAGCCCGTTGGCGGCGCGCCCGTGGTGAGCCTGATTCCATCGTGGAGCGCAGGCGACTGCGTGCTCGAGCTGATCCCCGATCCTCTCCCGGGACCGGCAGATACGTACCAGATCACGATCGATGCCGGAACGGTCAGGGACCGCGCGACGCGGCTTCTGGACGGGGCGTTCGGCAGCTCGCAGCACAACGGGGTTTCCGAGGGCGCCACGCTAGACTCCGTTTCGGCCGTTGTGGCCTTCGGTCCACTCGCCGAGGTTGGCGGTGTCAGACTGGAACCCGTCCCCGGTGCGTCGCGCATCTCATGGACCGGGGTTCCGGGGGCCGAGACGTACTCGATCACCCGTGGCCTGTTGTCGGCGCTTTCCGCAGGAGAGTACGGCCCCTGTCTGGTCCCGGCGGTCGCGACGCCGGAGTACGACGACGCCGATGAACCCGCCCCGGGAGACGGCTATGCCTACCTCGTGCAGGCAGCGAACGCGTCGTGCGCAACCGTTGGTGGCCTGGGTCAGGACTCCGGGGGCGAGTTGCGAATCAACGCTGACCCTGGCGCCTGTCCGTGAGCGTCGGGTGAAGTGGCCCGGCGAGTTCAAGACGCCCATATCGGAGCCATCGACGTCGGTTCTGAGCAGTTCGATCGACAGCACGATCTGATGTTGACGACCCTCGGCGAACGACCCTTGGTGTGAACACGATAAGGCACACCTCGACCGCGGAAAGGCATGACTCAGGTCCAAGATCTTTCTGATCAAGCTGCGCGACGCAGCTCAGTTACGGGCAGGTGCCTCCGATCCTCCAAGTAGCCAACGACCAGAGTGAGTTTCGTACCGCGCCTTTCTTTGATCCTGGCCTGTGGCGCGGCACAAGAGCTCTGAAGTGGTTCGGCGAGTTCTAGACGCCCGCGTTTCCAATCAGGTTCTGCGAGGGCTGAACCCGATGGATCACTTCAAAAAGTCCAGTCGAGAGGACAGGTGCATCACAAACGATACACTTGAAGTCCCTCTAGAGCGCGCCGATCATTGCGCGATTACGGCGATAGCCGACGACAAACTCGTACCCAACCGAGGGGTAACAGGGAGAATCGAATGACGAAGCGATTGATTCTTGCGGCGACGATCGTTTGCGGGCTGATCCTGCTCGCGCCGGCGCCGGCTCACGCCAAAGTGTACGGCGGTCTCGGAATCGGCCAGTCGTCAACGAGCGACATCGATGCGGATGATCTCGACGACGGCTCGTTCATCAGCAGCAGCACCGACGATTCCGACACGGGCTGGAAGGGCTTCGTGGGCTATCGTTTTCTGAAGTTCTTCTCGCTCGAGCTGGCGTACGTCGATCTCGGCGAGTTCAGTATCAGCGCCGAGTCCGACGGCACGGGTTTGCTCTATGCGCCCGGTAACGTCAGCGGCAGCGTGGACGCGGACACCGCCGCATTGCAGGCGATGGGCATCCTGCCGCTGGGCGAGCGGTTCAGCATCTACGTCAAGTTTGGCTATCACGCCTGGGACGCCAAGGTTCGTCTCTCCGACAGCCTGGATTCCGCGTCGACCTCGGAGGACGGCGAGGATGCGATGTACGGTCTGGGCGTCAACTTCGGTCTCAAGGGGGCGGGTTCGATCCGGCTGGAGTACGAGCTCTACGAGCTCGAAGATGTCGACGTCGATCTGATCTCGGTCGCATTCGCCTTCCGCTTCTAGCATCGACATCAAGGGGCTGTGGTGGTACGGCGAAACGGAAAGGCCACCACCAGGGAGATGTCCCAACGACTTATAGATAGGCATTTCCAATCAGGCGCTGAGGGGGTTGAATTCGGTGGACCACCTTAGCCTGCTGGTCCCGATTGACCCAGCCGGCTGCGGCCACGACCAACAACTGCCAGGGACGAATTGTGCTGAACATCCGCCGATTCTACGTCGGATGAGTTTTTGGACCATTCGACCTGCGGGGCGGACGGGGTTTCTGTTAGCCACAGCCGGCGCGTGGTCTGTGATAGGATCCAGGCACTCTTCGAGGCGGCACAATCGCCCGGCGGGCATGGATACGCAGTGTGAGTCTGCCGTGTACCAGGCAACTTCGGATATCCGGTGCGGCGGCAGTTCTCGCGGCGCTGATCACTTGGAGCTGCGCCCCGCCGGACAGGACCCCGGGAATCGACGGGGACCTTTTCGCCCTTGACGGTGTGGCACCGCCGGGCTCCGACCCGGAGGCACTGATCGGTGCGCTCCTGGACCGTTCCGCCGGCGCATCGTCGCTGCACCCGATCACGGTTGACTATCCGCTGGAGGGATCGGTCTTCCCGCCCGAAATCGTTGCGCCCACGTTTCTCTGGCACGATTCCAACGAGGTGACCGGGCCGTGGTTGATCGACATCGCCTTCGAGACGACGCCATACCACATCCGTGTGCTGACCGCGGGCGACCGCGACGAGCCGGAGATCGACTGGCGGGTGGTGAGCGACACGAACGCCTACGAAGAGACGGCGTACCAGGCCTCCGCGAGAGCCTGGACGCCGCGCGCGGACCTCTGGCGCACCGTTAAGGAGCTGTCCAGCAACGGAGACGCGAGCGTCTCGGTGTTCGGCATCGCCGGTGGGGAAAGAGACTGGGGCGGAAGCCGGATCGTCTCGCAGGGCAGCGTCACGATCCGGACGTCAAAGGACCCGGTCGGAGCCATGGTCTTCTATCGCGACGTGCCCGTGATTCCCACGGCGACCAGGGAAGGAGTGATCCAGCCCCTGTCCGAGAGCATGTTTCCTCTCATCGAGTGGCGCCTGCGCGATCTCTCCGAGCCGAGCGCTGCGGTCGTCCTGAGCCATCTGCCGACGTGCGCCAACTGTCACACCTTCTCGGCGGACGGAACGACGTTGGGCATGGACATGGATGGCCCCGGGGGCGACAAGGGCGCCTACGTCCTGGCGGACGTCAGCCCACGCATGGTGCTCGACCAGGACGACGTCTTCACGTGGAACGACTACCCGGGCAAGATGAAGGACCTCAACACATTCGGCCTGTTCTCGCAGGTCTCTCCGGACGGCCAGTATGTCGTCACCATGGTCAACGAGAAGATCTTCATCACCAACTACTTCGATGTCTGGTTCCCGCAGTCCTTTTACCCCACAAGCGGGGTTCTGGTCGTCTACGACCGGCAAACCGGGAAGATCGAGTCCTTGCCCGGAGCCGACGATCCGGCGTACGTCCAGGCCAATCCCACATGGAGCCCGGACCAGGAGACAATCGTGTTCGCACGGGCAAGGGCCAGATCGCCCCTCCCGGACGGCCCGCAGCCGACGTACGCCAACGATCCGCACGAGCCCCGCATCCAGTACGACCTGTATCACCTCCCGTTCCGGGACGGAAAGGGCGGCACGCCGGAGCCCGTTCCAGGTGCTTCGGACAACGGGATGAGCAACTCGTTTCCCCGCTTTTCCCCCGATGGCAAGTGGATCGTCTTCGTCCAGGCCAGAAACGGGATGTTGCTGCGGCCGGACGGCAAGCTGTACATCATTCCGGCCGAGGGCGGCGAACCGAGGTTGATGAACTGCAACACCAACCGAATGAACTCGTACCACAGCTGGTCGCCGAACAGTCGCTGGCTGGCCTTCTCCTCGAAGATCAACCGACCCTTCACGCAGTTGTTCCTGACCCACGTCGACGAGAACGGAGTCGACACGCCGCCGATCTTGGTTCCCAACTCGACGGCAGCCAACCGTGCGGTCAATCTGCCCGAGCTGGTCAAGCTCGAGCCTGGCGAGTTGCAGGAGATCTCCACCCCCGCCGTCGAATATCGGCGGCACCTTGAAGCGGCCCGCGCACTGGCGAAGGAGGGCGACATCGAGGCGTCGCTCGCCGAGTTCGACAAGTCGCTGGACCTGAAGTCCGACTACTGGGAGACCCACCTCTTGCTGGCCGACCTCCTGCTGCGGCAGGGAAAGCCGGCAGAGGCGATCGAGCATTACGAACGGGCGTTGGAGCTGAACCCGGGGCACTTTGCGACAAACACCAATCTCGGGGTGGCCTTGAGACGAGTGGGCCGCTACGACGAGTCCCGGCATCACCTCGAGGCTGCGCTGCAGATCAACCCGGACAGCGCCAGGCTGCACAGCAGCCTCGGCATGACCTTGTTCCGGGCCGGAGAGCTCGCCGAGGCGGGCCGCCACTACCAGGAAGCACTGCGCCTCAACCCGGGTCTGGCCCCTAACCATTACAGGTTCGGACTTCTTCTGCTGCGCAAGGGCCAGGTCGACAAGGCGGTCGATCATCTCACACAGTCGGTGGCGATCCGTCCCGAAGATTACCAGGCTCACCACTATCTCGGCCTCGCGCTGGCGCGCCAGCGGCGCTATGCGGAAGCCGTTGAACAGTACGAGACGGCCATCGGCATCAACGCCGACTACGAGCCCGCCTACATTGGACTGGCGCGTCTGCGGGCCACGGTGGACGATCCGGGGATCCGGAACGGACGAGAAGCTGTGGAGTTGGCCGAGGCGGCCTACGCCCGGAGTGATTCCCCGCAAGTCAGCTATCTGCACACCCTGGCCATGGCCTACGCCGCCGACGGTCAGTTCGACAAGGCCACCGCCACCGCCGAGCAGGCACTCGAGCTGGCCCGACGCCACGACGACCGGCGACTGGAGACGCAGATCGAATCCCACCTCGGACTGTTTCGGCAGAGGCGAGCGGTGCACTCGGCGGATTGACCCTGTGGTAGGTCAGCGAATGTTTGTAGCGTCCAGAATGATGGCCTGCTGGTCCTGATTGACCCAGCCGGCCGCTGCGACCACCTCACCAGACCTTCTCGGCGGCGACTCAACATTGATGAATGAGACAAAAACCCGCCCGTTGACTCTCTCTTCAGGTGCGGGTTAGGTTGGCGTCGCAAATTGAAAGTCGAAAAGACCCGACTGGCACCAATCCGAGAACGGCCGCGTTGCGAGGCATCTCGAGCAACGCGTCATAGACCGAGGAGGAGAATCATGTTCCGTGTCTTGACCACGCTCATCGCTGCGGCGTTGATGATTGCTCCGATTGCCGAGGCTGCCGGCGGCGCCCCCCAGCCGACGACCCGGTGGCAGACTCCGCCCGAGGAGGTGATGGAGGTTCTCCACGCTCCCCAGCTTCCATGGGTATGGACCGCACCGACGGGTGAGCACCTATTGCTGGCCGATCCCGTCACCTATCCCCCACTCGCCGAGCTGGCGGCGCCCATGCACGTGCTCGCCGGCATGCGGGTGGATCCGGTGGTCAGCAACATCCACGGGCGGCACGGGGCCACCTCCCCACGCCTCGTCGCGGTCGAAGGCGGCGCCGAGGTGCCCCTCCCTCTGCCAAAGGACGCAGAGGTCCACCGGGTGAGTTGGACTGCGGACGGCCAACGCTTCGCCCTGACCGTCAGGCACGCCGACCATATGGGACTGTGGGTGGGCTCGATCGAGGGCGACCTGAGCAAGATCGAGAACCTGGCCGTCAACCAGCTCCTCGGCACGGGAGTGCGCTGGCTGCCGGACCAGAAGCGCCTCCTGGTCCGCCGCATCCCGGAGCGGGGACCGCCGCCCAAGCCGACGGCCATCCCGACGGGGCCAAAGATCCTCGAGGGGGCAGGGGCCAAATCCCGCTCCACCTATGAGGCGCGCAACCTGCTCGAGACCGCCCACGACGATGCCCTCTTCGAGTACTACGCCACCTCCGAGCTGGTGGTGGTGGACCCGGAAACGGGCAAGCTCAAGACCCTGGGTGAGCCCGCTGTCTACGCTACCGCCGACTTCTCGCCGGACGGCAGCTTCCTGCTCGTGGAGCGCATGGTGGGTCCTTGGTCCCACGCGGTGCCCTGGTGGCGCTTTGCCAGCGAGCTCGAGGTGTGGGACACAGACGGCAAGCCCGTGGCGACCATTGCCTCCCTCCCCCTGGCCGACGAGGTGCCCATCCACGGCGTGCCTCTCGGACCGCGCGGCGCCGCGTGGCGTGCCACTGCGCCGCACACGCCGTACTGGGTCGAGGCCCTGGATGGCGGCAATCCCGTCGCCGAAGCCACCCACCGCGATCGGCTCATGCGCCTTGATGCGCCCTTCACCGGAAAACCCGAGGAAGTCTTCAGGGCCGAGCACCGCATCGTGAGCTGGCGAGGCGGGTGGGGCGCCGAGGGCGGCACGCTCATGCTCACCCAGCGCGAGCGCATCCGACGCTGGCGCTACACCTGGCTCCTGGACGTGGACAAGGGCACCTCGCGCCTGTGGTTCGACCTCAACGAGAGTGACCGCTACGCATCGCCAGGCTCCGCCTTGCGTCGCCCCCTGCCCAACGGCCCTTGGGTGCTGCACCAAAAGGGAGACGCGGTCTACTTCTCCGGCAGTGGCGCCACCGACAAGGGCGACCGGCCATTTCTGGACCTGCGCCACATGGAGACCGGCGAGGTCCAGCGCCTCTTCCGATGCGAGCCGGAGCGCTACGAGTACTTCGAGGCATTCGCCGGTGACGAGGACCGCTTCGTGATGCGCTCCGAGTCCGCCGTCGACGTACCCAATTACCACCTCGCCACCTTGGGCAAGATGATTGAGGCAGCCGAAGGCGAGGCCACCCGGACCCTCACCCGGAAGCCCATCACCCGCTTCGAGGACCCGACGCCCCAACTGCGCCAGATCGAGAAGCGTCTCGTTCGCTACGAGCGCGAGGACGGCGTGCCGCTCAGCTTCCAACTGCACCTTCCCCCTGGCTACAAGGAGGGCACGCCGCTACCCACGGTGCTCTACGCCTACCCCCTGGAGTACTCCGACCCGTCCACCGCTGGACAGGTCCGCGGTTCGACCCAGCGTTTCAGCCGCATCTTCGGCGCCTCCCACCTCTTCTTCCTGCTCCAGGGCTATGCAGTGCTCGATCGCGCCGCCATGCCGATGATCGGTGATCCCGAAACCACCTACGACACCTTCGTGCCCCAGCTGGTGGCCGACGCAGAAGCCGCGGTGGCCAAGGCCGTGGAGATCGGCGTGACCGACGCCAAGCGCATCGGCGTGATCGGCCACAGTCACGGCGGGCTCATGGTGGCCAACCTGCTGGCCCACACCGACCTGTTCCGGGCTGGCATCGCCCGCAGCGGCTCCTTCAACAAGACCACCCAGCCCTTCGGCTTTCAGTCCGAGCGTCGGTCCCTCTTCGAGGCCCGGGACGTCTACATCCAGGTCTCGCCCACCTTCTTCGCGGACCAGGTCAACGAGCCCGTGCTGGTCATCCATGGCAATGCCGACTCCAACCCGGGCACCCTCACCTTCCAGTCCGAAGTCTTCTTCGAGGCCGTGCGCGGCTCGGGCGGCACCACCCGCCTCGTGTTGCTGCCCTTCGAGGACCATGGCTACCGGGCCCGGGAGAGCGTGGAGCACGTTCTCTGGGAGCAGATCAGGTGGTTTGAAGAGTATGTGAAGAACGCCGAGTAGGAGTGGGATTACGGAAGCCCTTCGGGCGCCGTGACTCCCGTGCTGTCCGAAATCTCAGCCGATCGCGAAATCGCGGAGGGGAGCGGCCCGTAATTCGACTACGCCGCAACCCGATGGTAGAAGCGCAGCATACCGCCGAGCCGATCGGAGCACTCGACCGCACTGGCGCCTCGAGCTTCGCCGACTTCAGGGTCGATCAGTCAACTCTCGAGCCCTTGGTGGTTCCTCTCTCTGTGATATGGGCGCTTCGACCAGGTGCTGTGGGGGCTGAACTCGGTGGAACACGACACCTGATGAGCGGCCAAGGATGCGCAAAAACAAGGGGAATAAAGTCGCTGGTGCACTACAGAGAGAGCGAGAAAAGTCGAACGATGAGTATGTGGAAAGTACGGCCTCGACTGAGTCTCCGGACACTACCGGTTCGGTTACGGATTTGAAGTCGGAGTCTGCAATTGAAGACTGATCGGATCAATTGCACCGCTGCTCTTCGTTCGATCCACGCGGGATCAGCCGGGATCGAGGCGCGCGAGCTCCTCGGCCCGCTGACGCAGATTGAGGAGCTGCTTGCGCTGCATCACGACGTGGGCGGGCGCCATGACCGCGTTCACCAAGACGCCGAGCCACGCTGGTCGCATAATGCCGCGAACACGGACAACGAGACGCGTCTCGTCGCCGCAATCGCGCAGCAGGAAGAGCCACGTGTTGCGAGTGTAGGCGCCGGGCGCCGTCGCATCCCACGGCAGGTTCGAGACCCCCGGGATTCGCAGGTAGGCGCCGAGCAGCAGGAGATGCGGCGCTTCCATCCGCAGGACCTCGAAGCCGTGGGGGCTCCCCGGTCGTGAGGGCAGGATGTCACCCACCTTCGTGTCCTGGAACTGCGGGAGGATGCGGCTCGCACTCGGCCGGCCCGCGTTGTCGAGACGATCGTGGCTGTAGAAGCCCGCACGGTCGCAGCCCATCTGGACTAGCCAGGGCCAGAGGGCGCGTGCCGGCGCGCGGATCGAGATCGCGTGCGTCGAGCTCCCGCGAGCCTCGGGCACGAGGTCGTCGCCTGGGAGTGGCTCGCTGCGCTCCTCTCGAGTGGCACGCCAGTCGAGCACTGGTCTCACCTCCTGGCGCGAGCGTCGCACGGGTCGGGCCGGCACCCCTACCCGACCAGTCTCGATTCACTCCTGCGGCGAAAGAGGGAAGAGCGCCGGGAGGATCTCGTCGTACTGACCGCGCCAGCCGCCCCAACCAGGCGAGTAGTCGGCGACCTGGTCGATCGCGTTGATGTCGGCGTCGCGCAGCCAGCCGAGCAACTCCTTGCTGGCACCCTCGGCCGTCCGGCCGTCTCCGAGCTCGTAGTCGTGACGGCTCCACACCACGTAGATCAGCTCGGGTTTCGCACCGGGCGCCGTGATGATCTCGGGCAGCCGTTCGTGCGTCGGCTCGATCGGATAGAAGCTCTGCGCCGCCGCTCGCTGGAAGACGTCCGGGTGCGTGAACGCGGCGAGCACCGCCGCCACCCCGGCGCTACCCGGACCCATGATCGCACGTTGGGTCGGGTCCGTCAGGTAGTGGTGGTCGATTTGGGGCAACAGCTCCTCGATCAGAAAGCGCATGAAGTCCTCGGCCGCGGGACCTCCATACTCTGCACCGCTGAGCCGTGGGACGAAGACGGCGATCACCGGCGCGACGCTGTTGCCGACGAGGTTGTCGAGCGCGTTCTGCATCAGGCCGCCACGCAACAGGTTGTCTCCGTGGTTGACGACGAGCAGGGGATAGCGCTGTTCGGGGTCCTGACCGTAACCGGCCGGCCGCCACACCTGGATCTCACGGGTGTTGTCGAGGATATCCGAGCGGAACGGGAAGCGGTCGAGCGTGCCGCGGGGAGCCCCATCCGCCGGCGGCTCGAGATGCGGCGACGCCGGCCACTCGTGCATGCGCAGCTCCGAAGACACGATGAAGCCGTTGTCCACCGCATACGGATTGTCCGGGTCATTCTGGGGGTCCCCGAAATCGACCATGAAGTTGTAGGTGTACTGCGCCTTCGGATCCAGTTCCAGGCTACGGAAGAAGAGGTCGCTGCCTTCGAGACGGTAGAGCCCCAGCTCCTGACCGTCGTCGACGAAGTCCCCGCGCACTCCGACGTCCTCCGCCTCGCCCCGCCACACTAGGTGCACGAGACCGCCCTCACCGAGGAGCGGCGCCGTCTCGATCGCGGCGAAGCGAGTGTCCACCGCCGCTTGGCGCTCGGATTCGGGAAGTGCCTCGAGCGACGTGACCCATTGCCCGAACTCACCTCTCAGACGATCCGTCGTATCGATCACCGCCACCGCGGGCGCCAGCGACCGGTCCACCTGTACGGCGGCCAGCTGCTCGAGATTGCGGACCACAAAGCGCCCGTCTGCGAAGCTCGGGACCGCATAGTCACCATTCTCGAGCACCGGGACTCGAGTGATCTCCCGATAACCCTCTGGCGACGGGTCGACGAGCACCAACTCGCCATCGCGCGAGACGACAGCGAGCACTCCATCCACGGCCGACAGCCCGAGTCCACTCAGCTCGCGCGAACGCCAGACGATCTCGCCGGTCTCGGCGTCGACACACGTCAGGACGCTGCTGCTGAAGCCATAGAAGTGGTCGCCGATCAGCACCGGCAGGGCGTAGGTGTTCCCGAATGCACGGGTTTGCCAGACCTCTTCCACGCCATCCTCGATCTGTCGGTAGAGCCGTGCTCCGCGGCCGTACTTGATCAGGAATCGCTCGTCGTCGAGTACGGTCGGATGGGCCGCCTCCTCGGTTTGCTCGCCTTCGGAATGCTGCAGCTGCCAGAGAACCTTGCCGCTGGCCGGATCGAGCCCCTGGAGGTAGTGGTTCGTGAGGGCGATCAGCTGCTGCCGGCCGCCGAGCTCGACGAGCATCGGGGTCTGGTAACTCACCGCGTCGTCACCCGAGGTCCACCTCGGCTCTCCCGTGGCACGGTCGAAGGCGGTCACGGCGTGACCCTCACCCCCGGTAGCAACGATCAAGTGCTTACCGGCCACGATCGGCGAGGTCGTGTAGCCGTAGAACGGAACTGTCGAATTCTGCTCGGTCAGCTCCCGTCGCCACTTCTCGGTCCCGTCGGCGAGGGACAGCGCGACGAGCTGGCCCGAGGGACCGAGTGCGTAAATCGTGCTTTTGCTGACCGTCGGTGTACCGATCGGCCCGTCGTCGGAGCCGTCGTGCCCGGCATACCTATCACCGAGCTCGTAACGCCACAATTCCTTACCGCCGGCCAGGTCGAACGCAGCCAACACGTCGACGTCTCCGGCGTTGAACATCGTCACCGCCTTGCCATCGGTGATCCAGACATTCGAGTAGCCTGAGCCCAGGGCTCGGGTCCACTCCACCCGCAACCCGAAGGTCCCGTCGGGGAGGTCGCCGCCGACGGTCGGCCCCTCGGCCGACGGGCCTCGAAGCTGTGTCCAGCGGGACGTTTGCTGGGCAAGAATGGGCGGCGTCAGAGCCAACACGAGCGCGCAGCCGAGAATCGAGAGCCGACGAAGAGAGTTGGTCATGATGAGTTTTTCCTCGCTGTCCGGCGTTTCAGGGCAGACGCATGGAGCGTGCGACACAACCCCCCCTGGTATTCTACGCCAGACGAGCTCGGGTGTTTCAGGAGCGTCGAGGGGACAACCCTGCCGTCCAGCCGAAAAGGACGGGGATCTCATCTCTCTTCGGTTTGGATCTGCGTCTAGACTGGCGAGCCATCCGAATTGACGTCGTGGCTCTTTTGCTCTCTGCGGACCTGAGAGAACTAAAGAGATCCAACTTGTCGAGATCCCCGGCGAATCTACTTCGGATGAATATTTGGACGGTTCGCGGTCGCTACAGGCGGCCAAACTCGGTTGATCACTTCACGGCCTGAGGACGAAAGCGGTCTCAATGCCGAGCCCGAAAAGTCCTTTTGGGGCCTTGCGCCCAGCGCGAGGACTGGGTAAAAGCAGGCCACAAAGCTACCGGCCAGGACGTCGGGTGTTACCGACGGCAGAGAAGCCCAGTTTCATCTGACGCCACGCAGCACTTCGTGATTCGAGGTGCCTCGATGGTGTTCGACAGCCAGTCGGCCCAATCCTTTTTCGCCGATCGAATGTGTGCGCGTCTCCGTTGGGGGTGAACCCATGAGTACGGTTAAAGGAACCGTTCAACGGCCTTCGTATCGAAACACGGTGACCCTGTGTTCCCAGTCGCTCTTTGTCCTCTTTGTCCTGCTGATTTCTCCTGTGTTGTCCGACACGCCCGGCGATCGTGAGAAGAACCGGGAGACCGAGACACCACGAGGACAGAGATGGACGAATGCACGACCCGCACCTGAGCACGATTTGCCAGGTGACTCGTGGGCTCGGATTCAACAAGAGATCCGTGAGTCCGAGTATGAGATCACCTGGCAGGAACGGACCTACCTGAGCGACCTTGAAGCGAGTTGGCAGGCTCCCAACCGGGCGCACGGTTTCCGGATCTACTTCACCGAGGACGGAATCCGCGTCATTCCCCGCACCGAGTCGGAGCCCTCCTGGGAATGGGGCCTCGCACTCGCTGGTTACGGTCGGGCTGAGCACGTCTGGGCGGTTGCACCGGCGGATCTCGTTCCGGAAAAGAATCGAATCGAGTATGCCCGTCAAGGCATGACCGAGTGGTACCTCAACGACCAGGAAGGTCTCGAGCAGGGTTTCACACTCAACATGCCACCTGAAGAAATGGGTCCTCCCTCAGGCAGTGATGACTCGGTCAGCCCCCCAGGTGTCCGTCGTCCGCGAGACACCTACGATCATGAACCGATCTATCTCGTTTTGTCCTTGACCGGATCCCTCTCTCCGGAGATCAGCGAGGACGGGCAGGCTATCAGCTTCAGAGGCCCCGACGGCCGACGAGAGGTGCTCTACTCCGAGCTGGTCGTTAGCGATTTTCTGGGTGAGCAACTGCCCGCTTGGATGGAGGGCTTCGCGGAAGCCGGTATGCGTGGCGTTCGTCTGGTCGTCGATGATCGGAAAGCCGTCTACCCCGTGACCGTTGATTCCTTGGCCACGGACCCCTCGTGGGGACATTCCGGTTACGAGTACGTGGCGGCCGCGGGCGATGTAAACGGTGATGGCTACTCCGACGTCATTGTAGGAGATCCAAAATTCGATGGCGGACTGACGGATGAAGGTAAGGTGCTCATCTTCTTCGGAAACGACCAAGGTGAACCGGCTGACTCGTGGAGCGCGGAGGGCGAGCAGGCGAGTGCACAGTTCGGTTTCTCCTTCGGAACCGCTGGCGATCTGAACGGCGACGGTTACGCCGACGTGATCATCGGTGCGCCGTACTACGGTTCAGCGAATGAGGGGGCCGCGTTCGTTTGGTACGGCGACCCCTCGATGCCAAACACGTCGCCGCCAGTGGCCGCGACCGACGCGGACTGGATGGCCCAAAGCGATTCGGCGAACTCGCGGATGGGGCTCTGGGTATCGACGGCCGGAGACGTGAACGCAGATGGATACTCCGACGTCATCGTCGGCGCACCGACCGGGCCGGACACGAACGAGGGGATGGCCTTCGTCTGGCATGGCGGGACGGGCGGTCTCGGTCCGGACGGCACCCCGGACAATGCCGACTGGAAGGCTAAGGGCGACCAGGCCGGCTCGTGGTTCGGTAACAGCGTGGGAACGGCGGGCGATGTAGACGGAGACGGCTACGCCGACGTCATCGTGGGCACTCCGAATCACGACGTCGACGAGGGGATGGCCTTCGTCTGGCATGGCGGGCCGGGCGGTCTGGGTGTCGACGGCAATCCGGGCAACGCGGACTGGAAGGCGGAGAGCAACGTGTTCGGTTACCTCGGCTACCCGGTCACGACGGCGGGCGACGTCAACGGCGACGGTTACGCGGACATCATGGTCGGAGCACCCGAGTACAGCAGCAGCCGGGGGCGGGCCTTCGTCTGGTACGGCGGCCCGGGCGGACTGGGCCCTGATGGGACGACCGGCAATTCGGACTGGTACGCAGGAATCCACGACACGGGCGCGTTGCTGGGCGCCTCACTGGGTCCCGCTGGGGACGTGAACGGGGACGGCTATGCGGACATCATCGTCGGCGCGCCCTTTTACTACGATTCCGCCGATGAACAAGGCATCGCCCTGGTCTGGCACGGGGGGCCGGACGGCTTGGGCGAGGACGGGAACGTCTACAACGCTGACTGGTCTGTGGTGGGAGTCGGATTGCTCCACGACCGGGTGGGGTGGAGTGTTTCGACGGCCGGTGACGTCAACGGCGACGGGTTCGCCGACGTCATTATCGGTTACGGGGGCAGAAAGTGGGCGCGTATCTACCTCGGAGCGCCCGCAGTTCTTGGCGAGGATCGGGACCTACCATTCGACGGCCAGGACGATGCGCAACTCGGATTCTCGGTAGCTTCAGCGGGAGACGTGAATGGCGATGGCTTCGCCGACGTGGTCGTCGGTGCGCCGTACTACGACACCGGTCTCGCTAACTCAGGCAGGGTTTTCGTCGAAACCTGGGACGGATCCGACTGGTATGAAGACGGCGAGCAGTCCGGTTCGAACTTCGGCTACGCAGTATCTACCGCGGGTGACGTGGACGGCGACGGCTACGCCGATCTCATCGTAGGTGCTCCTGGCTTCGACGGCACCTGGGTGTTACAGGGCAAAGTCTATCTCTACCGAGGCTCGTCTTCGGGCCTACTTCACGGAGCGGCCTGGACTGCCTTGGGGGCAGCGGTTGAGGAACTCGGTAGCGCGGTCTCATCCGCCGGCGACGTCAACGGCGACGGCTACGCCGACGTGATCGTCGGCGCGCCGTGGTTCTTCGGTGAATTCGAGAACGGCGGGCGCGCGCAGGTCTACTTCGGGTCGGCGTCGGGTCCTTCCGCGACCGCCGACTGGACCACGGAGGGCGAGGCCGTGGAGGCCTTCCTCGGCACCTCCGTCGCCACGGCGGGCGACGTCAACGGCGACGGCTATTCCGACGTCATCGTCGGTGCACCCAACTGGTGGAATGGTGGCAGGGCAATCGTCTTCTACGGATCGAAAAAGGGTCCCGCAGATGCGGTTACCTTGATGCCAGAAGGATCCCCGGGCCAGATTGAGTTCGGTGCCTCGGTCGCGACGGCCGGAGACGTGAACGGCGACGGCTACGCCGACGTGATCGTCGGAGCGCCGGCAGACACCGTCTTTCACGCATACGATCACGAGGGAAGGGCATTCGTCTACTTAGGATCTCCGTCGGGTCTCGATCAGACCCCAGACTGGGACGTCTCGGGAGGGGCGACAGATGTGAATCTCGGGCGATCCGTGGCGACGGCCGGCGACATCAACGGGGACGGCTTCGCGGACGTCGTTGTCGGCGCGCCCGGCGAGGCCCGTGTTTACCTCGGCTCAGCTGCCGCTCTTCCAACGACCGAGGCTTGGGAGAGCCAAGACTACGGCGGTTGGGCAGTCGCCTCGGCAGGTGACGTCGATGGCGACGGCTACGCCGATTTGATAATCGGGGACCCGTCCGCCGCTTCTGACGCGGGGATGTCAACGTTGTTCCACGGCAACGCTGGAGGGCTTGCGCTGAGACCCCGGCAGCGTCGCGCCGATGACGGTGCTCCGGTCGCCCCACTCGGCCTCACCAGCGACCCCGAGCAGTTCCGGATCGCGCTTCAAGGACGTACCCCCTTCGGCCGTGGCCTGGTGAAGCTGGAGTGGGAAGTCGAGCCGTTTGGCACGTCGTTCGACGGATCGGGGACACACCTGAGTTCGGACTGGATCGACACCGGCACAGCGGGTGCGGACCTGAACGAGTTGGTGAGCGGATTGGCGCCGTGGTCGGTCTATCACTGGCGAGTCCGGTTGCTCTACCATCCGGCCACGACCCCTTTCCAGCAAGCGAGTCGCTGGCTGACGCAGCCTTGGAACGGCTGGGAGGAGGCTGACCTGCGCACCCCGTGTGGGGTCGATGCCGATTGTGATGACGGGCTGAGTTGTACGACCGATCAATGCAATACGGTGACGGGTGTTTGCTCCTACAACCCCAACGATGGCATTTGCGATGACGCAGTGGCCTGCACAATCGACGTCTGTGATCTCGTCGCCGGTTGCCAATCGACGCCGGACCACGCGGTGTGCGATGACGGGCTGTTCTGTAACGGCGGGGAGAGCTGCGATTCAGTGCAAGGCTGTCGACCGGGCATTGTGGTCGACTGCGACGATGGAGTCGCCTGCACACTTGATGTTTGTGACGAAGAAGCCGACGTCTGCACGAGCACCCCGAATGATGGCAATTGCGACGACGGTGACATGTGCACGTACGACACCTGCCATCCCATCGACGATTGTCAGAATACGCAAATCGATTGCGATGATGGAGACCCGTGCACGAGCGACACGTGTGACAGCGATGTGGGTTGTATCAATGATGCACTGCCGGACACCGATGGAGACGGCCTCTGCGATCCGATCGACAACTGCCCGGACGACTCCAACGCCGATCAGCTGGATTCGGACGGCGATGGGGTCGGGGACGTGTGCGACCCCTGTCCCGATGATGAGTGGGACGACTGCGCGGTCGTCAGAGCCGTCAACATCCCCAGGACCCTTCCTGCCCAGGAGATTCGGCTGACCGAGCGACTGGACCCGGTGCCCGCCTATGACAAGAGGGCCTGGGCATTCGGGGCAGGCAGTGAGGCCGCGCTCGTGGTGCTGGAGGATTTCCAGCTGCAGTCACTTTACTCGAGCGACGGTGGGGTGAGCTTCTCCAGCGAGGTCATTGCCGCGGGTGGTAGCGGCCAGGCAGCGGTTCGCGACGCAGCCGTGATCGAGTCGGGCGACGGTCACCTGTATGCCGCGGTGATGATTGTCGATCCGGACGGAGACATCGGCCTTCAATTTGTCAGCAGCAGCGACATGGGCCAGCACTGGACTGCCCCTGTGGATCTCGTCCGCCACGGCGACCCTACCCACGGCGTGCGTGATGTCGAAATAGCCGCCAACGGTGACGGCGTCGCGGTTCTCTACGAGACCGCCTGGGTGCGGCGTGATTACGTGCGCCTCAGCCCCGACCGTGGTCAAACGTGGAGGCCGGCTGTTCGAATGCCCTACCTCAACATGCAGATGGACGTGGACGACGCCCCTGTGGTTCACTTCGTTCTTGCCAACTGGTCCGCGCTGCTCTACTGGAAACTGCTCCCCACCAACCAGCTCGTCAGCGAGGGGAATCTGACGTGGGAACTACCGTTGGATCCCCTGTGCAACTATTGGACCAACTTCAGCGCATCAGTCGATGCAATCGACGGCGGCACGCTTTTCATAGCATGGATTCTCGACAACTACTTGACCGTGCCCCCGTGCAGCGCTTTGGGATCGCGGATCGTAGTTCTCCGCTCTACCGATGACGGTCTCAACTTCGATCCGTGGCACGGAGCGATCGGTGGGACGGGCTATGGCCCCACCGGACTGACAACGCGCTCCGGCAGCTCGACGATACTCGTGCACTATGAGGAGGGCGGCGCACTCCACGTGTGGCGCTCGGGAGACGGAGGTCAAACCTTCGAGCCTATGCCCTGGGAGGTCGCGACGAATCCGCAAGATGTATCGATCACGGGGACCTCGGCGAATGATTGGGCGGTAGCCTGGACCAACGACGCCGGAGACGTGTACGCGCGGGCGTCGACCGATGACGGTGTCAGCTGGGGTGCGCAGCAGAAAGTCGACGGCGGTACGTCTGGAGCCGTGGAGACGTCGCTGGGCTCGATCACATCCGTCAACACTAACGACTTGCTGGTCGCCTACGTCGACGAAAGAACCGACGAAACCCCTCCGTGTGACGGATCCCCCTGCACCGACCCGCGTGGAGACCTCAACGTCTGGACCAACCGCTCACCCGCTGATCCTCTGGGCTTTTCGCCATCGATCGACCAGCGCGTCGATTCCGATCGGGGCATGCGCAACGCTCGGGTCCAGACGGCGCTCTCCCTGGCGACCGACGGCGTCGACCACGTCTATGCCGCGATCGCTCCGGTGTCCCGGGGGCATTCTGGTTTCAAGGCCGTTCACGTGGCCGTGAGTCAGGACGGCGGCTACAGCTTTCCCGTTGTCAATCCCGTCAGTGACGTTCTCGCCGACGATTACGAAAACAGTGTCGTGCCACAAACTGCGGCGACATCTGACGGAGACGTCTACGTCGCCTACGCGATGGCCGGGCAGCTGTTGTTCAACAGATCGACCACGTCCGGTGCGACATGGGATCCCGCCGCCAACTCGATCGGCACCGTGGCAGACGACGAGTTCGTGGTGGAAGCCCAATCGGGTGGACGCGTATTCCTCGCCTGGTCGGACGGAGATACGGTGCATTACCGCCGGTCGATCGACCGCGGTGCCAGTTTTGACACGGTCGCGATCGATCAAGATCCGAGCGGCGGCAACCGCTATCCCGGTTTGTGCGTCTCGGGCGATCGGGTTGTCCTGACCTATCTCGCTCCGAATCAGGCCGGGGATCGCACCAGTGTGTGGGCCGTGGTCAGCGGGGACGGGGGCGCGAGCTTCGGCTCGCGCACCCAGCTGCGGCCGGAGAGCGCCAGCGGTGATGCCGATGAGTGCTTCGCTGCTTGCGGTCCGACAGGCGACGCCGTGGCCGTCTGGAACGGCGGAGGTGCCCGCTTCGATGGATCAGCCTGGCAGCCTTCGACCAGCGTCTTCCAGCGCGGTCTCGAAGCGGTTTTTGTCACCGAAACGAACGTGGTCGTGACCGATCATTGGGCGAACAAGCACGTCTACGCCATTCTTTCCACGGACGGAGGCGCGACATTCGGCTCTGCTCAGCGCATGGATGACGAGGACCTCAACCCCGACATTTCCTCCTCGGGGCCGCAGCTCACCACCGATGGGAATGGAAACGTCTGGTTGAGCTGGATTGAATCCAGCCCGGGTCTGTCCTCCATCGCCGTGCGCCATTCGGCAGACGCGGGACAGTCGTACGATCCCGTATGGCGTGTCGACCGGCAGGCGTCTCAGGGCGGGTTCGTGAACACGTACGGACCGGGACATCGCTATTCGGCTTCGCTTCCCAACACGGCATTCTTCGCCTGGCTGGGCGAGCGAAGCTCGTACCAGTACGACGCTCTTGTGAATACCTACGATCTCGACGACTTCGATCGGGACTCGGTCGACAATGCCATTGACAATTGTCCCTCGGACCGCAATCCCGATCAGAGCGACGGAGATTTGGACGGAGCCGGGGATGTGTGTGACTGCGCCCCGGCCGACGACACGGCCTTCTCCATGCCGAAGGAAATCGAGAACCTGCGGCTGTCACCGGACAAGGAAACGATTGTCTGGGACTCAGACGCCCTCAACTCGGGCAGCGGGACGTTGTACGACCTCCTCCGCGGGATTCTGACCGAACTTCCGGTTGGATCGGGGGGATCAGAGATCTGTTTGGAGCCTCAATCAGGGGATACCAACGCGACGGACGACGAGGTCCCGACAGCCGGTAGCGGGTTTTTCTACCTCGTCCGCGGTTCCAACGCCTGTGGGTCGGGGACCTACGGATTTACCACGGATCCGTCCGAGCGTTCGACATCAACGTGCCCGTAGGAGCGATTACTCGGCTTGCTCGGCCTCGGGCGACCGTGCGACGGTTGGGTGCTTCTCTTCGATGGCCCGGACCCGAGCCTCCAGGCGCTCGGCCTGCGCTTGCTCGCCCTTCGCGCGCAGCAAGAGCGCATACCCTTCCAGGCAGTTCAGCAGACTCGGATGATCCGTCCCGAGCTTATCCTCGTAGATCTGCAGGCAACGCTTGTAGAGCGGAGCCGCCTGCACGTAGTCGCCCTGGTTCGCGAACAGAGCCGCGAGGCCGCTCAGCGTCGCGGCGACGTGAGGATGATCCGGACCCAGCGCCTTCTCCCTGATCGCCAGCGCACGCTCGAACAACGGTCGCGCCGCCTCGGTATCGCCCGTCGATCGCAGCAGCTCGGCCAGATTTCCGATGGCGTGCGCCAGGTCCGGATGATCGGGTGGGAGGGTGTCCTCCCAGATCGCCAGGGCACGCTCCCAGTTGATCCTGGCGCCTTCGACGTCGCCGAGCTCCCATAGCACGGCGGCCAGGTCGTTCCGGGTTAGCGCGACGGTCGGATGGTCGGGTCCCAGAGCGGCCTCGTCGATCTGAACGGACCGTTCGAGGAGCGATCGCGCTTGCTCGGTGTCACCGGTGTCGTCGAGCAGGTTCGCCAGATTGTGCAGGACCATTGCGACCTCGGGATGGTCCGGTCCGAGGACCTTCTCCTTGATCGCCAGGGCACGCTCCGCGTACTGCCGCGCCGCCGCGTAGTCCGCCATGTTCCGGGCCACGACCATCAAATTGTTCAAGCCTTGAGCCACGTCCGTGTGATCGGGGCCCAGCGCCTTTTCGTCGATCCGCACGGCGCGCTCGAACAGGGATCGTGCTTTTTCCCACTCTCCGGCCCTGGCATGCAGGATGGCGAGGTTGTTCAGCACCGCCCCCACCTTGGTATGCTCGGGACCGAGAGCCTTCTCACGGATCGCCAGGGCGCGCTCGTACAGCGAGCGAGCCCTCTCTGGCTCGCCCAACGTGGAGTGCAGGTTGGCGAGCGTAAATACGGCCGCCGCGACGTCGGCGTGCTCGGGACCCAGGGCCGTCTCGCGGATGGCCAGCGCCTGCTCGATCAGCGGCCGCGCCTCCTCGTACTCCCCCACCGTACGGAGGAGCTCCGAGAGACCGCCGAGGTGCTCCTCTCCCAGCTGTTCGCGGGAGATCGCCAGCGCCTGTTCCATAAGCGGCCGTGCCTCGTCGTAGAGCCCCAGCTTGTGATAGATGCTCCCGATGGTCTGCATCATCCTCGCTTGAAGCAGTGGTTGGTTCTCGAGCTCGCGCCCGATCTTTTCGGCACCCTGGTCCAGGATCTCGCGGGCCGTGATCGTGCCGCCCCGAGCCTCGCCCGGTTCCGAGACCTCGAACAGCCCGATCAAGAAATCGGAGACCTCCTGTGCCGCCTCGGCTTCCAGGTCCGCTCGGTCTCGCTGCGCCGCAACTCGCGTGGCCTGGATGCGCTCCCGGACGGCGAAACCCACGCTAAACAACAGCGCCAGAATCACGAAGGCCACACCGACGCGGTGCCTCATCACGAACTTACGGGCCCGGTAGGTAACGCTCGGAGGACCGGCCAGCACCGGCTCGTTCCGTAGATGCCGCCCGATATCGGCAGCCAGCTCCAATGCCGCCCCGTAACGGCGTGTTCGGTCTTTCTCCAAGGCCCTCATCGTGATCCAGTCCAAGTCCCCGCGGAGCTGCCGGATCAAGGAGCGAGAGTCGGTCCGACGTTTCCTCGCCGACTCGGTTCCCGCCTCCCCGAGAGTGCTTAGCCGAGTGCTCGGCTTGGATGGCTCGTCCTCACGGATCCTCCTCCGCATCTCGTCGAATCCCGCTTCACGCAGCTCCCGCGCATCGTAAGGCAGAGCACCGACCAGTAGCTCGTACAGCACCATCCCCAGGGAGTACACGTCCGTGCGGGTGTCGATGTCTTGGTGGGTCATCTCCGCTTGCTCGGGGCTCATGTACTGCGGAGTGCCGATCATTTGCCCCAGCTCGGTGAAGACCGTTTTTTCCGTCAGGCGCTGCGCCGTGGCCTTGGCCACGCCGAAGTCGATGATCTTCGGAACGGGCTTGTCGTCCTGAATCGTGACGAGGATGTTGGAAGGTTTGATGTCGCGGTGAATAATTCCTTTCTGGTGGGCGTGTTGGACGCCATCGCAAACCTGCTGGTACAGCCTGAGCCGCTCACGGGTGGTCAGGCGGTAGCGGTCACAGTGCTCGGTAATCGGAACGCCCTTGACATACTCCATCACGAAGTATGGCCTCCCCGTCTCCGTGGCCCCTGCGTCGAACACTCGCGCCACGTTCGGGTGATCCATGAGCGCGAGCGCCTGGCGTTCCGACTCGAAGCGGGCCACGACATGCTTGGTCTCCAAACCCCACTTGATGAGCTTGACGGCGACCTTCCTGCGGACGGGCTGCTCCTGCTGTGCTTCCCAGACCTCGCCCATGCCTCCTTCGCCCACCTTTTGAATCAGACGATAGTTGGCAACTTTCAGTGGGGCCGCTTGCGACCGATCGTAGGTCGTCGTCGATTGGAGCTCTTCAGGCGGAGCCGGACCTGGTTGCTTGTCCGACATGGCCACTCCCCCTGCCTGGAGTTGTGTGTTGCCCCATTCTACTCCGCGCGTGCCGGGGCCGGCCGTGCTAGTCCCTCACGGTCTAAGGACAAAACCAGTCTCAATGTCGATACCGAGAGGTCCTGTTTGGCCTATGGGCCGCCGGCCTCGCGGGCGTATTCCAAAACCAGATCGCGCCAGGGGCGGACCGCTTCGATTCCGTGCTGTCCACTTACTTGAACGACGCTATTGTTCCGAGCCGAAAAGGACGGGGATCTCATCTCTCTTCGGTTTGGATCTGCGTCAAGACTGGCGAGCCGTCCGAATTTCGGATGAATATTTGGACGGTTCGAGATACTCGATGACCGCCTGCTAGTCGCGGTTCACCGCGGTGCCGCCTACTTCTTGTTCTTGCCCTTGTTCTTATTGTCGGAGGATCCGCCGCCGCTGCTCGAGGAGAGCCGTCCCGCCTTTAGCGCGTGGAACTCCTCGGAGCCCGGCTTGATCCCCAGGTTCTTGGCGATGACGCCCCAACCCTGGCCCTTGTGCTTCTGGTGCTCCTCAACGACAACTTCGACCGGCTGCTTGGCGACCTCGCCGATCCGTAGACACATGTACACGTCGGACGGCTTGGACATTACCTCGAACAATCCGTCGAGCGTTCCGTTGGACACGTCGAAGGTGAGCCTCAGGTCTGCCCTGAAGGAACCCATGTCCTTGCTGGCGCGGACCTCGACCCCGTCGAGGAAGCTCTCCAGCCCACTGGCCGTCGCCGGGCCGGGGAAGAGCAAAACGCAGGCGAACACGAGTACAGGAATGACGGTGCGAGAGTTCTTCATCTTATTGCCTCCAGGGAAGTCGGATAGACCCGACTCTTCCCGCCATATCGGCTGGACAGAATCTGGGTCTCCCGCCCAAGGGAAGCAAGGATCGACCGGGAAACCGCTGCAGCACGGGTAGATCCTGTGTGACACGAGGCTATCGCGCGAACCCCGTGTCGAACCCTACGCCTCGGCAAGGCGCCGAACGGCGTCGCCGAAGCGGGGGTGCGCCGCGAAATAGCGCGCCGCTCGGGTCTCCGTCGGGGCATCCTTCGCGCGAAGCATGCGAATCAGAGAGGACTTGTCCCGCCGGCTCCACTGCGAAAGATCCTCGATCATGCTCAGCAGGGGGGCCAACGTGTGCAGGGCCCGCCCCTTTCGCTCGACGCCGAGCAGACGCGCGATCCGAGCGGCACAGCGTCGCTCGGCCAGCCGACGATCCCCGCCGAAGCGCTCGGCGATGAACCGGCTCTCGGCCAAGCCGAGGCGACCGAGGTCCAGCGGCCGCCTTCGTCCGCCCGACAGATCGAGATAGGCCTCGGTGTTCGAGAGCCGGCGAAGCGTGCGACGATTGGAGCGGTACCCGGGCTCGGCGGCCATACGCGCTTCTTCGCCTCGGGCGAGCGCCTCGACCTCGGGGTTGGTCGGCGCGAAGCCCAACTTGCGGTAGAACCAAAACGAACCGGCCTTCAGCGCATCCTCGTTCTCCTCTCCCATGGCGTAACGGGTGAGCAGGAAGTAGTCCGCTCCCAGGCGATGGTGCAGGACGCGCATGACCTGAGCGTAGATGGAGCGGGTCTCCGCGCCACGAAACTCGGGAAACAGGTTGACGCCGGTCTCGCAGCAACCGAGGCACACGCTGGCCGGTCCGTAGGCGAGCGGCACTCCGTTCTTCAGCGGAAGGAAGACGTACAGCGACTCCAAGGGGCTGCGCCATTCGGGCAGGACGCCGATCAGCACGACGCCCAGGCCGCGACCGCAGTCGGCCACGACGACGTCGGAGGGATTGGCGTAGACCAGGGGGTAGATCTCGAGATTGCGCGCGCACAGCGCCTGAAGCGCGAGGTCGATCGCGTGCTGCCCGCCACGGGAGACTCGCCGCAGGGGTCTACGGATGTGGGACGCGAGCGGAAGACGGTCCGGTTCGATGCCCTGCCGCTGGTAGTGAATTCGCCCTGGCCGGAGTTCGATCCGGGCGCGGCCGGGACCTCGGTAGCGGATCGGCAAATCGGCGTTCTCGAACAGGAAGACCCGCGCCGCCGGGGAAAACGACGTGCCCTCGAGCAGGTCGATCAGAAACTCCAGGTCGGTGGTGTCCGGGTTCGACTTGGCCTGCAGGAACCAATCGCGCAGCGACAGGCTCGTGTCCTCGAGCGCTTGGCTCTCCCCGGGCAGGACCAGCAGGTCGAGCGCATCGAGCAGCGCTCGGTCGTCCTCGACCTCATCCCACTCGATCTCGAGTCGTCCAGGGAACAGACGTACCAGGCGCCGCAGCACCCAGTACGAATAGGCGTAGACGTTGTCCGTGTGCGGGAGGCGCGGTAGCAGGGCGCGCACGCGACGGAGCACCTGTCCGTCATCCGGGTAGGCGCGCATGAATTCGAGAGTCTCAGCGAGCGATCGTAGGTCGCGTTGCGATAGGCGCCGCGCGGCGGCTATCCGATCGAGCAGACTTAGTTTCCTGCGAGCCGCCCTCGCGCCGAGCATTCTCGAGATGGCATGAAGGTCCCGAATCGCATCGCTGGGCCTACCGTCGTGCAACACCGATCTCCAGCGCGTTGCACATCGCGCTGTGGCTATTGTCCAGCCGGTCGCGGTACGGTTGCAAGGACGATTCGATGATCTCTGGCAGCCCGTCTTGCCAGGGAAGACGGTGGACGTCCCCTTCCAGGGCCCCGATCTCCGCCGAGAAGGCCGTGCTGGCGGCGGTACCGGCCGTCTGGGGTATGGTTTCTCCGGAATCCGATGACCCCTTCCCTGGGGAGATCGCCATGTACGAGAGCAAACCCTGGTTGAGATTCTACGGGGACGTGCCGCCCTCCCTGGACTACCCGCAGGTCACTCTGTTCGAGGCGTTGCTGCGCACCGTCGAGCGGGTGCCGGACGCGGTGGCCTGGGATTTCTTCGGCACCTCGGCCACCTACCGCCAGTTCGCCGAGCAGATCGAGCAATTCGCGCGGGCCTTGGCGGCCTGCGGCCTGGAGCAAGGCGACCGGATCACCATTTCCATGCCCAACTCCCCCCAGGGGGTGATCGCCTTTTACGCGGCCAACAAGCTGGGTGCGGTCTGCTCCATGATCCACCCCCTGTCGCCGCCCAAGGAGATCGCTTTTTACCTGAACCTGTCCAAGTCCAAATTCGCCCTGACTCTGGACGCGTTCTACCCGGCCTTCGCCGAGCTGCTCGACGACACGCCGACCGAGACGCTGATCCTCTGCCGCATCCCCGACTACCTGCCCTTCCCCAAGAACTGGGGTTTCAAGCTCACCAAGGGGCGCAAGATCAAGCCCGTGCCGCTCGATCCGCGGGTGCGCTGGTGGCACGTGTTGATGCGCGGCACCCACCCTGAGCCGGAACCCTCGAGCATGAAGACGGGCGACTTGGCGGTCATCATGTACTCGGGCGGCACCACCGGGGTGCCCAAGGGCATCATGCTGTCCAACGAGAACTTCATCGCCGAGGGCATGCAGGCGAACGTGTGGGGCTCCATGTCCGAGGGCAGCACCATGTTGGCCATCCTGCCGATCTTCCACGGCTTCGGCCTGGGCGTGTGCATCAACGCGGTCTTCGTGGGTGGCGGTAAGTCGATCCTGGTGCCGACCTTCACCCCCGAGTCGGTGGCCAAA